>ERZ808035.13-NODE-13-length-284978-cov-18.328486_pt1 | contig 284978 bp, 211 predicted proteins | sample MGYA00380189_ERZ808035 | MGnify/ENA primary metagenome ERZ808035 (study PRJEB31490, sample SAMN06133407) | mouse gut metagenome | isolation source: M5_1 | host: mice | place: China: Chengdu | collected 2015-05 ... | reverse complement strand
AAAGACCGATATTCTGAGGCATATTCCACTTATGAAATAAAAAAGACAGAATATCTTATATCAACAGGAAGGTAATTTCGTTCCCGGTTATCGTTTTCAGTGACATCCAGCCGAAAACAGCCGAAGACCTGACACACTCCAATCAGAAAGCGGAAAAATACCGTATCATCAGTGCCTTCGTTAAAAAGCGTGTTCAGCACGCTTTTTGTCATTAGCTTGTGGTTTACTGAATAAAATATGCCCTATTTTATTCAATACAGTGGTCTAATTACGCTGTAATGGTATTTTTGCGAGCGGGCGGGCTATTGCGAGCGGGCGGGTATGTTACTCGGCGGGGTCGGGAAACCAGCCGAGTTGGGTAAGGCCTACCCAGAATCTGACTTGGGCGTCGGCGGGGAGTTTCCGTACGAGAATCGCGAAGCGGGTTAACGAGGTGTTGTCGGTATCAATGCTTGTGTCAGAGGCGGTGCCGATATTGACATACCAGTTATAGCTGTTTTCCTTTGTGTCGCGATAATATGTGTTTGAATATGTGTCTATGGTGTAGTCATGCAACACATACTTGATTAGCAGGGTGTTCTCGTTGAAGTTGATTTTACGATAGGCGTCGCTGAACCCTATGGGGTCTTGCGGCAGTTCGGCAACGGTGGTTATAACGTGGTCGTTATTCGCAAGATGGATAAGTTCCCGTTTCTGCTCTTCGCTTAAGTCGTCTGTGTTAAATTCGACTGAGGCCGGCAGATATGTTTTAGAAATCGGCAATGAGACTTCCAAAGGGGGCTCGTCATTATTGCCGCACGAGCAGAGCGACAGGCTCAAAGATAGAAAGAGAAGAGTTAAGTATTTCATCGTTATATGGTTTCCGATGGAATTATAACGAAGGTATGCTTTCGGTTATTGCCTTCCATGTTGCCTGCTTACATTCTGATGACCCTATAATCGGTAGCTTGTTTGTGAGGATAGTGGTGCGTTGATAAATATTTTTGTTAAATTCGCAGGAGGAAATATCTGATTAATTTACCGCTTAGTGTTTTTGAGAAGTTATGGGAGAGAATGCGGTTATCGTGACGCGGAGGTATGAGGCACCGTGTGGGGTGCTGTTGCTCGGGGCGTACGGGGACAGGCTGTGTCTTTGCGACTGGGAGACCGGCGCGAACCGGGAACGGGTCAGGAACAGGTTCAGGCGCAGACTGGGCGCGGAGTTTGCCGAGGGGGTGTCGCCGGTGACGGAAATGGCGGCAGGGGAGCTTGACGAGTATTTCGCGGGGAGGCGCCGGGAGTTCGACGTGCCGCTGCTGTTTGTCGGCACCGACTTCCAGGAAACGGTATGGGAGGCGCTGAGGGGGATTCCTTACGGCGAGACAGTCTCCTATGCGGAGCTGGCGCGGCGAATCGGTAGGCCGAACGCGGTCCGGGCGGTCGCTAACGCTAACGGGGCCAACGCGGTTTCCATCTTCGCGCCATGCCACCGGGTAATCGGCAGCGACCGCTCGCTGACGGGCTACGCCGGGGGCCTGGCTGCGAAGGAGTATCTGACGCGGCTGGAAAAATTCGGTCAAGCCGATTGTCTGCGTGTTAGGGGATGAGTGTGGCGGGTTACGAAGAGTATGTCCTGGATTTCACGCGAGGGTCAATAGTCGGCCTCGACGGTGATGGCGGAGGAAACCGGGGTCTTCGGAAGGGTTATTGTCAGGCATTTGTCTTCCGGGGCGTAGTTCCATGAGCCTCGGGGTGCTTCGTTGCCGTCGAGCCTTACAGAGCGGGGCTCGGAGGCGTTGAAGACGCGGAGTGTCCATTGGCGTTCCCGCGGTGCTCCGGGGTAGGAACCCTCCCGGGGGGATATTACGTAACGCCCGGTCGTTCCGGCGGCGGTATGGGAGAAGGGTGTCCTGGCGAACACTGTCGCGTAGTCGCTGTTGTCCCCCGCGTCCTCGTAGAGCGAGCCGGAGCCTTCGGCCCCCGCGACTATGTTCAGAATCATTTCCGCCGGGCGTTCGGTCACGTTCTTCACGGTCGGGGGATTGTAGGGAACCATCGCTCCCTGCCGGAAGAAATAGGGAATCTGTTCGGCGGTGAACTCCATCTCTCTGACACACGGTCCCTGGATCAGTTCGCCGGTTGAGACGCTCCACCAACCTCCTTCCGGGAACCAGATTTTCTTCACGGCTCTTTTTCCGTCAGGAGCCGCCTCGGTCACGGGGGCTACCAGGATGTCGTCGCCGAAGAAATATTCTCCCTCGTAGGCGTAGGCCTCTTCTGTGTCGGGATACTCGTAATAGAGCGGGCGGCAGATTCCGATTCCGGTGTCATATGTCTCGCGTGCCATAGTGTAGATGTAGGGGAAGAGCGCGTAGCGGAGCCTGACGGCCTCGAGCATCGTAGGGAAGTTAGCGAACTTCCACATACGGCGTTCTATGCGGTCGTCCTTTGTGGCGTGGGTGCGGAATATCGGGGTGAAAACTCCGAACTGGATCCAGCGCAGTACAAGTTCCGGATCGTTGACGGTCTGCTCGTCGGTGAAGGCGTGCCCCCCGAGGTCGTGCCCCCAGAAGGCGTAGCCGACGTTTGACGCTGTGGCTGTGAAATACGGCTGGAAGGCGAGAGTCGGGAAATTAATCAGGGCGTCGCCAGAGAAGCCAATCTGGTAGCGGTGGCTCCCGAGACCTCCCCAGCGGTGGAAGATTACGGGACGGCGGTCAGGCCGGTTCTTTGCCATATCGTTGAAGAACACGTGGTTGCACCAGAATGTCTCCCCAAGTCCCGGTGTCGAATCGCTCAGGAGGTGCTGCTGCCAGTCGAGCCACCAGAAATCAACCCCCTCGCGCTCGTGGTCGCGGATTACGCGGTTGAAAAACGATGTCGCGAAGTCGGGGTAGTCGAGGTTCCATCCGATTGTGCCGTCGGTATCGTACTTGCCCCCCAGGTCGCGCTTCATGGCGTTATAGTAGCCGGGCGACTCTACGGAGTTTACGCCGTCGGCGGGATGCAGGTTGAGGGCGATTTTGAAATTCCGGTCGTGGATTTCCCCGAGGAGCTTTTCCGGTTCGGGTATGAGGTTCGTGTTCCAGGACCACCCTGTCCAGCCCCCGATTCCGGCCGAGCCGCACGCGCTGTCGCCGTTCCAGTGCCAGTCCATGTCGAGAATCATTACGTCGGCCGGGATCCCGTTGTCGGCCAGGTCGTTCATAATCTGCCGGTAGTCGTCGGCGGAGTATGCGGCGTATTTGCTGTACCAGTAGCCGAATACATAGTCCGGGGGGAGGGGAATCCTGCCGGCCACTTTCGTGAAATCGCCGACAGCCTTCTTGTAGTCGGAGCCGTAGCCCAGAAAATAGGTGTCCATCGCGGCGGTGTCGGCCCGCTCGCCCCACCATTTGAAGCCTGCGGCGGCATTATCCTCCAGCGGGAAGGAGCGGCTCCCGTCGGCCCTCCGGGCGCTCCATGAGTCGTCGATTACAGCCCAGCCGGAGCGGGAAATCACTCCGTTCTCCATTTCGGCCCTCTTGTTGTCGCCGTTGCTTCCGTCGAGGGTACGGCAGGTTCCTTTGAGGTTCAGAGGGTCGGGCTTTCCGGGGTACCAGGTTACCGGTTTCCCGCCGTTGGTCATCTCGACGGTAAGGTTCCGTGGCGACGCGGGGATGGTCCGCGGGTCGGTCCCTTTGCGGTATCTGAGGGTCAGGCGGTCGGTTGTGAGGGTGAGAAACTCCCCGTCGTCAGATGTCTCGAAACGCGGTACGGATCCGAGGTCGCGGTTCTGGATGGCGAAAGTCGGACGGTCTTCGAAAATGCCCTTGTCGCTGTATTCGATTCTGACCATTTCGGGAGTCAGCACGGTGAAACGGGCGTTCCCGTCGGTCACGACCGCCTCGGAGGGCGCTACCGGTCCCGCGGCCCGCAACGCGATTGCCGCCGACAGCGACAGGGCGCCGAGCGCCATTCGCAAAATATTTCCCCGCAGGGGAGTTCTCGCAATCAGGTCAGTCTTCATATATCTTATGGTTATTAGATTCGGCAGACGCGGCTTCGCGCCTTTCTTTATCGCGAAGATACGAACGCTGTCCGACGCTACCAATACGATATATGGAAAAAGTAGCGTCTGTACGGCGCTACTTTTCTGATGGTTAAAGTGTTGCGTGGAGGGCGGACTCCGAAATATGTAGAGCGGGCTCAGTCGGTTTCCAGTTCGACGATGTAGTCGATGGTGTTTGCGGGGCGGCTGGGGAGGGTCATTCTGATACCCCCCTCTTTGTTTGCCGTGAATTTAACAGGGGTCTTGTCGGCGTAGGCGAAGGCTTTCCTTGCCTTGCGCGCGAGCGGGAGGTCTATTTCGGTGGCGCCGTCGGAGAGGACGTGGACGAAAAGGCGGTTTCCGAGCCGCGTGGTTGTGCCCCATTCCCTGGCGGGGAAATCCCCGGCGGAGGTGCCGTATATAGTTTCTCCGTTGGCTCTCATCCATGCGCCTATTTCTTTCAGGCGCTCAAGGGAGGCCGCAGGCAGTTGGCCGTTGGGTTGCGGGCCGATGTTAAGGAGGAGGTTGGCTCCCATTCCGGCGGCCTTTACAAGGTAATGGATCAGCTCCTTTGATGATTTATAGTCCTGGTCGATGATTTTATAGCCCCACATCCCGTTCATCGTGTTGCAGGTTTCCAGCGGCAGGGAGCCGATTCCCTGCCCTGAAAGGCCCGCTGTGTTCTGGCCGGGGAGGTCACGCTCGAAAATCTGGATGTCCTCCCCCTCGATGGGTTCCTGGTGATGGTTGTTGGCGACCATGCAGGAGGGCTGGAGCGAGTGGATGAGATCGTATTGTCCCGGAAGCTGCCAGTCGAAGTCGCGGGTTTCCCTGTTGTTTTGGTCCCACCACCCGTCGAACCATATAGCCCTTACCGGGCCGTAGTTCGTGAGCAGTTCTGTCAACTGGCGGTTCATAAAGTCGTAGTAATGAGGATAGTCAGCTCGGAGAGAGTCCTTCCCGGTGTGTCTGCCGGTGCGCCCGAGGGGGTAGTCGTCGCGGCCCCAGTCAATATGTGAATAATACAGGTGTAGGTGGATACCCTGCCGCTGACATTCGTCGGAAAGTTCTTTCAGAACATCGCGCTTGAAGGGGGTCGCGTCGACGATGTTGTAGTCCGATTGTTCGGTGTCCCACATCGAGAACCCGTCGTGATGGCGAGAGGTGAAGGTGATATACCTCGCACCGGAATCCTTGATCGCGCTAACCCATTCCGCGGCGTCGAAGTCGGCGGGATAGAAGGCGCGGGCGGCCTTGGCGTATTCTTCCTGCTTGACGCCGGAGTTCAGGTACCATTCCCCCTGGGCGAAGAGGCTGTAAATACCCCAGTGGATGAAGATGCCGAACCTGTCGGCCGCGAACTGTTGCTGCGACGCTTGGATTTCCGGAGAGGGCTGGTAGGACTGCGCCATACCCGCCATAAAGGCTGCCGCGGCGCAGAGGGATAAGAGACACTTCTTCATTTTTCGGTTATGATTGGTTCCACAGTGCGAATTTATGGAAAAGGAATGGATTATGCAAACAGAAGGCAACGGGTATGGGGCCGGAGCGCTGCCTGTTCAGATAGCTCTTCTGGCGGCGGCAATTTGATGTCAGTAGGAGGAGGGATAACGGGCGGTAAGGATAGTGGCGTTGCCGTTCAGCTCAATGGTGTCGAGGATGGCGGGGAGCAGGAGCGTGTGGCCGCGGTGGAGGTCTGTTCTGCCCCCCGCATAGGTCAGGGTGGCGCTTCCGCCGAGACACATTATGACCGTGAACGACCCGGAATCGAAATATAGCGGGGTCGGCTCGTCAATTACCAGCCGCTTGACGGTGAAATGTCCGCAGGAGGCGATTTCCTCCATATCCCTTTCCCCAGAAGTGGTTGGATTGGATTTCGGCGACGCGTCGGAGAAGTCAATGGCCTCTTCGGCCAGGGCTGTGTGAAGCTCGCGCGGATTTCCGGCGGCGTCGCGGCGGTCGTAATCGTAGATTCGGTATGTTATGTCGCTCGACTGCTGTATTTCCGCGAGAAGTACTCCGGCTCCGATGGAGTGGACGCGCCCGGCGGGAAGGAAGAATACATCCCCCTTGCGCGCGTGATAATTCGCGAGGATTTCCGGAAATGTATTGTCGGCGACCCTGCGCTCATATTCCGAGGGGGTGATGGGGCGCTTGAATCCGCTGTATATATGTGCACCGGGTTCGGAATCGATGATATACCACATTTCGGTCTTCCCCGGAGTGCCGTTTCGGCGCATTGCGAGGGTGTCGTCGGGGTGGACCTGGACCGAGAGGTTGTCGGCCGCGTCAATCAGTTTCACAAGAATGGGAAATACGCGGCCGTGGCGCTCTATCACGTTGCGGCCGAGCAGTTCCTCGCCGAAAGACTCCGCGAGCTGCCCCAGCGTCATCCCGGCGTAGGCGCCTTCGGCCACTACGGACTCGCGTCCGGGAACGGCTGACACCTCCCAGCTTTCCCCGATTCTCTCCCCGGTGTCGGGAAGCCCTTTGTAACGGCAGAGCCGCGAACCTCCCCAGATTACGCTCTTGAGGTTCGGACGGAACGATATTGGTGCTTTTTCTATCATTTGTTCAGATTGTGGTTTCAGAAGAGTCGGATTCGGCGGCCGCGTCGAGTTCGGAGAGGGCGAAGGCGTACGCCCCGGCCGAAATAGCCTTTGAGGCGCCTAATTTGGAAATCGCGACTCCGATGCGCTTCATGTTGTCGTATTCGACCGTGCGGTCGGTGCCGGGAACCGGAATCGAGCGGCGGTTGCCGCGGGCGAAAGCGGCGAACTCCGCCTCGTTGTCGAGGTCGAACACCTCCATCTGCACCCTTCGGACGCTTTCCCCTCCGAGGGTCGACAGCGATGACCGCAGCTCTTTCATCAGAGAGGGCATGATATGGTGGCGCGCGGCGGTAATTCCACCTCCGAGCACTATTATGCCGTCGACGAGCTGCGCGGCCGTCGCGATAGCGTGTCCGGCGGTCTCGCCGAACTCCGCGAAGGCCCGGATGGCGCTTTCGCGGTTTCCGGGCCTGGTGCCGTTGGCGATTTCGCAGATGTCTTTCGGCTGCAGGCCATGCTCCGGGTTACCTGAATGTTCGCCGTAAATCCTGCGCACGGCGCGTATCGCCACCCCCTCCTCGACGATGATGTCAGGCCGTCCCTTGTGGGGGAGGCAGAAGGTCTCTACGCAGCAGTTGTCCCCGCGGTTGAGTTTCCCGTTGACTACCATTCCGATACCGAAGCCGGTACCGAAGGTGTAGCCCAGGAGGTTGCGGTAGCGCTTGTTGCTGTCGGCCTCCCGCAGCTTACAGTTGATTTCGGGGAGGACGCCGCAGAGCGCTTCGCCGAAAGCGAAAAGGTCGCCGTCGTTGTTGATGAAGACGGGGATTCCGAACTCGTTTTCCAGGAACGGCCCGAGTGCCACCCCGTCGCGGAACGAGGGGAAGTTCGGGAGGTATCCTCCGATGATGCCATTGGGGTAGTCCGCGGGTCCGGGGAAAGCGAAGCTGAGCGCCACGGGTTTCTCATCAAGTTTCGCGATTATTTCCCGAAAGCCTTTGACCATGGTTGCCAGGCATTTGTCGAGGTTTTCGGAGTGTGACGGGTATGTGACCGGTTCGGTTATGAACTCGCAGCCGCGCATCGCGCCGAAGACAAAGTTAGTGCCTCCGGCGTCGAGAGTGACCACGACGCGGTTGTCATTTTTATACATATGTGAGGGTTTTAGAGGGTCAGCAGGCTATTTCAAAGGGTTTTGAGGTATTCGAGCCATTCTTCCCAGGAAGAGCAGCCGTATGTTTCCTTTTCAGAGGAATACGTGATTGCGTAATGAATGGCGGTTTTGCCGGGCGCTCCGACCTCGAAGAGGAGGTTTTCAGGGTCGGAGGGGATGCTTCTGATGTATTCAGTGGGTACTTTAAGCCCCAGGGCGACCCGCTCTTTAGGGAAACGGGAGGCATCGGGCTGCGGATGGTCAGCTCCCCAGGACGCGGCCACGCCTGTTTCCCGGCAGATGAACTGACGGTCGCCCGGCATCTTTTCAATACCGACGGCGAACGTTTCCCCGGCCTCCAAAGGACGGTTGAAGAATACGTCGACCAGCGCCTCTCGGTGGCCCGCGAGTATCGTGTAACGGAATACGGCGTCAAGCTCCGCGCCGCGGTAGCGCCACCCTTTGACCTCAATCTCGGCCACGGTCATGGCGCTGTCGGAAGACACGAGCCGGGCTGTGCGGCTCGCGACGGGGCCGATTGGAAGTATTTTCGTTCCGTCCCATCCCCGGAGCGTCCCGGCGCCGCAGGTAGAGCGAACCATCAGGCAGTCATCACCCATCCCGACGGCGAGCATCGAGTCGGTAGGATGGAACCGTGTGGTCGCGAGTTCGAGTCCGGGACGGCGTTTGGAATAGATGTCGACCGTCTGCGTATCGTTGAAATATACCCGGTAGGCCGACAGGGCGCTTTCGAAAACGGGGCCGTGCATGTCAAGCACGAAATAGGGGTCGACCTCTCCTCCGACAGTGATTTCCTTGACGGGGAGCTTCGGGCCGTGCTCCGTATAGCAGAGCAGCGCTCCGAATGTACCCCCTTTTCCGGCAGCGACCGCGGGGCGGAGAGCTGCCATTACAGGTTTGTGCCAGAGGGAGGCCAGCGCGGTTCCCCCTTTCTCGTTGGGGTGGAGGTAGAAGATTCCGGCGTGGCCGTTTTCGGGCTGCATGTCGGTCAGATGCTTCTCCTTGAAGTAGTTGTATGCGAGAGTGTCACCGAGCCATACGCGGCCGGGTAATGCCGCGGAGTATTCTTCCGTCAGGCGCTCTATCTCGTGGCGGTAGGGGAGGAGGCGCCGTTGCCCTTCGACGAGGTACCGCGCGCCGTTGTAGGTGTTCGGGGAGTACCATATCGGGGCGTGGACTACCGCCAGGGAACCGGGGTAGCGCGTCAGCAGCGAGTCGATGATTGTCCGCAGGTTCGAGCGGAATGTTTCACGGCTGGCGGGCGCCCCCTTGCAGCGGTCGCAGGCGGAGTCGTTCGTGCCGAGGGAGATGCTGAAAACGGTCACAGCGCCGGGATGGTTGGCGACAAGGGTGTCGGCCATCGCCGTGAACCAGGGGTAGAGATTCCGGGCGGAGGGGAGCCAGTCGGTTGTCGTGCTTCCCGAGCGGCCTCCGTTGATGAGGTGTACCCCTTCGATTCCCGGCTCGCTTCCGATGAGAGCGGCGAGCTTCACCGGGGGAGCGTCGTGTTTCGGATCGGCGAGTCCGGCCCCTTCGGAAATGGAGTTGCCGACGCAAAGGAGGTTTACCTCGACGGCAGCCGCCGGGGTGCCGGAAAGGCACCCGGCGACGGCCAGCGCGGTGAAAAATTTATTGAACATACGGAAGGTCCTGTCGCGGGGTTAATATTTCTTGACAAGGGAGGGGATGTCGGCGTTCTTGCCGAAGGGAACGAGGCTGAACGAGTAGCGCAGCGGGGCGCAGTCGGCGGCTTTCAGCAGATATTCGTCGTGAGGAGGCAGCTCCCATGAATTGTCCCCTCCGACACCCATCATCTTCGCGTCGATGAAGAGGTCCACGAGGTTTTGCGGCTTGGCGTCGCACAGATGGCGCTGCGCGGGATTGGCCGGGCGTTTCTGGCCGTCGTCGCGGAAGTCGCCGCTGTCGAGGGTCTCGAGGGGATAGTTCGAGGCGTTGAACTCGAACGGCTCGGCCCCGACGACGAGCAGTCCGGCTCCAGCGGGAGTTTCGAGGGCGAGCCAGCGCGTGTCGGTGCGATGGTTGTTCTCCTGGGGGCGCACGTTAGGCTCGTACATCTCGCTTACAGGGAGGGTGTAGAGGTCTACAAAGGTGGATGTCTTGCGGTCGGTGTAGTTTTCCCAGGGGCCGCGGCCGTAGTATTTAAGTGTGGAGTAGCGTCCGGGGAGCTGCATGCGCATTCCGGCGCGAGGTAGTACGGGCGTTTCCGGGTCGCGGCAGAGGAGTGTGTTGTCAATGGTTATTACTCCGTCGGGGCGCACGGTATAGGTGGCGCTCCAGCGGGCGTCGGCGTCGCGGTATTCGTAATCGCAGGCGATTTCAACGCAGCCGTTATCGAGGCGTTTGGCTGTCAGGCGGTAAATCTGGGGCTTGTCATATGAGGCTTTTTTCCATACGGCCAGCACGCGGGGGGTGTTCCATCCGTAGTCGTTGTCGATCGGGGCGCGCCAGAAGAATGGTTTCGGACCCGCTCCCCCCTCTATGAGTTCCGAACCGTTGTAGCGGTAGGAGGAGAGTGTGCCGGTCGTCTTGTCGAACTCGGCCTTGAAATTCTTGCCGGAGAGGGTGTAGGCGCCGGGTGTCTCTTTCAGCGATACATCTCCGGCGGGTGTGGGAGCCGCGGCGAGGGCCGGGGTGTTGATGAGGAACTGCTCGCTGCCGACAACGTGGCCCTTCTCGCGGAGGTCGCGGGCTTCGGGGAGGGCAGCCTCGAAGATAATGCGGGTGTCGCCCGTCGCGGCGGGAAGCGCCGGAACCTTAACCCGCACGGTGTCGCCGGGCGCTCCGCTGACGGCCAGTTGTCCGGCGGCAATCTCTCTGCCGTCCTCCTTCACCTTGTAGGAGAACCCGTATTCATCGAGGTTGGAGAATACGAAGTCGTTGGCGATGCTGACGGTAGAGGTCGCGGGGTCGAATCCGATGAAGCGGATGTTTTCGTAGACTTTACCCATCTCGCGGGTCATCGGTTTGACGCGGCGGTCGGGGTAGATAAGGCCGTTGATGCAGAAATTGCCGTCGGAGGGGGTGCCTTCGTCGCCGAAGTCGGCTCCGTAGGCGTAGTAGAACTCTCCGTTTTTATTTTTCGCGGGGAGACCCTGGTCGACCCAGTCCCAGATACAGCCTCCCTGGAGCAGGTCGTTCCGGCGGATTACGTCCCAGTACTCCTGGAAGTTGCCGAGGCTGTTACCCATGGCGTGGGCGTACTCGCAGAGAATCAGGGGTCTGTCGGCCAGCGGATCCTGCGCGTATTCCTCAATCTGCTGCGGAGTCCAGTACATCGGGCACATAATGTCGGTAGTGCCGGTAGTGCGGGCGCTTTCAAACTGGATGGGTCGCGACCCGTCGCGGTGGCGGATGTATCGGGCGGTCTCGAAGAAGTTAATGCCGTTACCGCTCTCGTTTCCGAGACTCCAGATTATTACCGAGGGGTGGTTTTTGTCGCGCTCTACCATCGCGGCTGTGCGGTCGAGGTGGGCGTCCATCCAGTCCGTGTCGTTGGAGAGCCATATGCGGGGGTCGCGGCGGTGTTCCGTTCCGTGTTCCTCGATGTTCGCCTCGTCGATGACGTAGATGCCGTATTCGTCGGCCATGCGGTAGAACTCCTCGGCCTGGGGATAGTGGCAGGTGCGCACGGTGTTGACATTGAACGCTTTCAGCAGTTCGAAGTCCTTGCGGCGCAGTTCCGTGGTGACGTAATGGCCGGTCGCGGGGTTGTGCTCGTGCATGTTGACCCCCTTCACATAGATTGGCTTTCCGTTGACCATCAGTTTTTTGTCCTTGATTTCAACGGTACGGAAGCCGATGCGGGAGGTTGTGCTGTCAATTGCGTTGCCCTGGTTGTCCTTGAGGGTTATGGCGAGGTTGTAGAGGTCGGGATGCTCGGCGCTCCATTGCTTTACAGCGGAAACTGTCGCGGCGAAATCAACGGGGGCGGTGCCTCCCGCGGGAATGGTGGCGGTCTTGCTGCCGGAAGCCACGCTCTTCCCGTTGGAATCAGTAATCACATAGGAGGCTGTGATTGCGGCGGGGGCGGAAGAGGTGTTGCGCAGGTCAAGGTTGAGAGAGAACTTGCCGTCGCGGTAAGCCTTGTCGAGGGGCGTGCGGGCGAAATAGTCGGCTATGCGCACCCTCGGCCTGGAGTAGAAGTTGACGTCGCGCTCGAAGCCGCTTAGGCGCCAGAAATCCTGACATTCCATGTAGTTGGCATCGGAAAAGCGGTGGACCTGCACGCTCAGCACGTTCTCTCCCGGATGTATCAGCTCCGTCACGTTGAAGCGCGCCGGTGCTTTCGAGGTTTTTGAGAATCCGGCGAACTTGCCGTTGACGTAGAAGTAAGCGGCTCCTTTGACCCCGTCGGCGCTGATGAAATACTCGCGGTCGGGGCTGACAGCCTTGACATCGAACGTACGGAAGTATGTGCCGGTGGGGTTCCATTCGGCGGGAATTTCGGGCGGATTGATAGCCTGGACGTACTTGTCGTAGCCGTTGGAAATGAACTCGTACTGGAGGTTGACGTATATCGGAGTGCCGAATCCCTGCGTCTCCCAGTTGCCTGGCACCTGTATGTCGCTCCACCCGTTGCCGTTGCCGGGAGCCGAGAAATCGGTCGGACGGTCGGCGATGTTTTCTACATAGTTGAAGCGCCATGTGCCGTTGAGCGACTGGTAGTCGGGGCTTCCGGTCATATCCATAGTGGCGCGGTGGGATTCCTTGTTCACTCCGATCAGGCGGGGATTGGTGAGTTCCCCGTAGCTGTGGCCGTATTCGGCGGCTCCGGCGAAAAGGGCGGAAACAGCCGCGGCTGCGGTTATGATGGCTTTTTTCATCGTTGGATTATTTTTTCGCAGTGTCGGCGAGCCAGTCGCTGAGGGTGTTAAGCATTGAGTTGACATATTTGAAGCCGGGGAGTTTTCCGAAGCCGTGCCCCCCGGTGGGGAAGAAGTGGGCTTCGGCGGGCACTCCCGCGTCTGTAAGCGCCTGGAAATAGCGTAGTGAGTTGGCGACGGGAACGGTGCGGTCGTCCTCGCAGGCTATGATGTAGGCCGGCGGGTTACCGGCCTTTACCTGTTTCTCGTTGGAGTAGAGGGTTACAAGTCCTTCCGTCGGGTTTTCGCCGAGTAGGTTGACGCGGCTCCCCTTGTGGGTGATTGTCGAATCCATTGAGATTACGGGGTAGACGAGAATCTGGAAGGAGGGGCGGTTGGCTGCGGAATCGTAATGGGTTGCGGCGGTCGACGCGAGGTGTCCTCCCGCCGAGAAGCCCATTATGCCGATTTTCTCCGGGTCGAGCTTCAGCGCGGCCGCGTTCTCGCGGAGGTAGGAGATAGCCGCTTTCGCGTCGTTGCCGGGGAGCTGGCAGTTCCCTTTGGGAAGGGTGTAGTTGAGGACCGCGAGGGCTATGCCGCGCTCGCCGAGCCAGTCGGCCCAGTCGGCCCCCTCCTTATCGTATGCGAGGAAGCCGTATCCTCCTCCGGGACACGCCACGACGGCGGGTCCGGCGGGATTTTCGGGTATGAAGATTTCAAGCGCCGGGGCTGTGTCTTTGGACGCGGCTTCCCCGGTATAGGGGTTTACGCAGACGTGTTGCTGGGCGGCGCAGGTAAGCGCTATGGCCGCGAAGGCCGTGCAAAACGATTTTTTCATGGATAAACTGGTATGTGGTAAGGATGTATGTTTGATTTATCTGAAAAGCAGGAGTGCGGCTCCGTGCGAGGGGATTTCGAGAGTTGAGGATGGTGCGAGGTCGGTCTGCCGCCAGAGGTCGCGCGGCGTGCCGCTTATGCCGGTCAGGCCGAGAGCCGCGGGGTCGGCGGAGAACCGGCGGGGCAGCTCCCCGATATTGAATATAGCGACAGCCGTTGAGCCGTCGGCCAGGGGTTTGGTCCAGATTTCGTGTTCCCGGTCGTGGATGGCGCGGGTTCCCTGCAAGGCGAGGGGGTCTTGGTTTACGGCAAGCACCTCCCGGTTTGTGAGGAGTCCGAGAGTGAAGTCGTCGAGCGAGGTGACATCGCATCCCATCAGCATCGGCGCTCCGAGGATTGACCATAGCGTGATGTGGGTGTACTGTTCGTCGGGCGAGAGGTTGGTCTCGCGCACGCCGTCGCCCCAGCCGACCTTGCCAACCACGAGCATGTCGGGGTCGTTGTAGTGTCCCGGTCCCTGGAAGGGGCGCCAGGGGTCCTCCATGAAGCCGATGGTTGTCATGGAGTGCCAGGAGTCGCGAATGTCGCCGGTGGTGCGCCAGGTTTCGGTAAGTTTCGCCCACTGGTCGCCAAGTTCGATAGGCGCGGCGTTGGATATGCTGAAAAGAATGTCGCGGCCGGAGGCTTTCAGCAGGTCGCTCATCTCTTTCGTTGAGACGGTGTCGTTGGTTACCCAGTCGTATTTCAGATAGTCGAAGCCCCAGTCGGCCCATTGCGCGACATCGTTGGGGGCGAAGGAATACTTGCCCTTGCGGCGGGAGGAGCCGATGACCTCCCCCTCGGGGGTGTCGGCGCTTCCGCCGATATAACCGGCGAAGGTCTCTACCCAGGGCGAGGAATAGATTCCGATTTTGAAGCCTTTGGAGTGGACGTAGTCAGCGAGGGCCTTCATATCGGGAAACTTTTCGTTCGGCATGACGGCGTTGTACTTGCCGCCGCGCTTGCCCTGCCATCCGTCGTCGATATTTATATAGGAATATCCGTAATCGCGGAGGCCGAGGGAATCCATCGCGTCGGCGATGCGGCGCACGATGCTGTCGGAAATCGCCGCGCCGTAGACGTTCCAGGAGTTCCATCCCATCGGGGGCGTAAGGGCTATGCGGTCCCCTACGCGCAGGGTTATGGTGTCGGAAGCCGAACCGGCTTCGTTTGTGGCTGTCGTAACAAGGAGGTAGTCGCCGGGGCGCTCGGGCGCGGTGCCGGTGACGATACCTGTCGCGGGGTCGAGGGTCAGACCCGCGGGGAGTTCGGTCGCGGTAAAGCGCATCGGGCGCTTTCCGCTGACGGGAAGGGAGAAGAGGAACGGCCGCCCGGGTCGCGCGCCGTATATTGAGGGAGAGTTTAAAACTGGTTGTGGGGATGGGGCCGGGGTAAGGCGGTAAGGGGTCTCGCGGGGTCGGGAGACCATCTTCGGGTCGTCGCCGTCGACCTCGAACCGGGCGTTCACCCAGTCGGCTCGGTCGCCCGAAATTCCGTCGTCGCAATGGTCCGCGGCGAGTACCAGCGAGCGGGCGCCGCGGAGGTCGAGATTTACCGGGCGAGCCTTGTCGTCGGCCCGCATAATGCCGCTGCGCCATACTTCGCGGCCGTCGATATAGGCGGCGAACTCCACCGACGCCCGGCGCAGCTCGTGCTCAGGTGCCGACGAGTCAACCCCAACCAAGGCGTTGAACGAGCGGGCTTTTCCGTCAAGGTCGATTCTCATTGTGCCTGCGGCGTGGGTCCCGACACCGGTCTGAAATGTGTCGGCGGCGATGGCAAGCGGGGTACGCCACATCGACATGTTGGCGCGGGCGATTCCGGCTGACTGGTCGACTTTTTCCAGGTCGAGGTCGTGGAGCCAGACGGTGCGCCCCGCGGCCGTTACGGAGGTCGCGGCGGCGAAAAGTATGGCGGCAAGCGCTGTAAATCTCATAACAAATAGCTGGTATAAAAAAGGCCGGGAGAACGGGATTTATGGGGTGTTCTCCCGGCCGAAAATCTAACCTAATACAATCTTTTTATCTTAGCGGGGCCTTAAAGCGCTACTTTGGTCGCTTTGCCGTTCTGAAGGCGGATGTAGAGGCCCTTTTCGGGGTTGGCGACGCGGCGTCCGGCGATGTCGTAATATACGGCGTCTGCGGAGGAGTTGTCGGCTTCGACGCTGTTTACGCCGGCCTGGAGGTCGCCTTTGAGAACGAGGTTGCCGAGGCGGCTGTGGTACTTCCATCCGTTGTAGGTGTCGTCGCTCCAGTTGAGGATGTTCAAGCGGTTGCCGCCAAGCTCGTGGCAGTCGGCGATGCTGACGTCGAAGAGCACGGTCGCATCCTTGGTGATGTTGTAGTTCTCTTTGCCGATCACGCCGTCCCAGGGCACGATAGCCTCCACGGTGTAGCCGTTGTCGTTGACCTTGGTGACATATTCGCAGCCTGAGAGGACGCCGTCGACAATCAGACCGCCGGCGAAGCGTCCGCCGGAGACGAAGTTAGGAACGGCGGTATAGTTGGGGTGTAGGCGGAGCTGGGAGCCGTTGGCGTCGCGCTCCTCGCTGTCGGGAGCGGGGCGCTCGGCCTGGGAGAAGAATAGTTCCACGTTGTCTGCGGCGGTGTAGCCGACCTTGCCGTCGTACCAAACGGGAGTGCCGTCGGTAACGTAGATCATGAGATACATGTTGTACTCGTCATACACGGCTTTGAATTTCGCTCCGAAGCTGCCGTTGAGGGGGGAAGGCTCTCCGCCCCAGTTGGAGGGGAACTGGTTTACGTCGACGGCCTCCACGCTGGCCCAGAACGCCTCGTTGTCCTCTCCGTCGAGGTTGAAGGTGTTGTACTGCGTTTCCGTCAGATAGAAGCAGTCGAGGCTCTTGGGGGTGAAGGAGTACTGGTCCGAGGCGTGAAGCCCGGAAGCGGCCGCGAGAGCCGCGATCGCAAGGGTAAACTTTTTCATGGTTTACAAATTGTTAAGTTGGTGTTATTAAGTGTTGTAGATATTAATATCCGGGGTTTTGAAGCAGGACGTTCATCCCGATAAGCTGGCGCTCCGCGAGGGGGATGGGGAGGCGCGAGTGGATTTCGTGGTCATAGCCGCGGTCGGCGAACAGGGTGGTCGCGAGTCCCATGCGGAGGTAGTCGAACCAGAGCGTTCCTTCAAGGCACATCTCTTTCTCGCGCTCGAGCACCAGGGCGTCGAGGAACTGGCCGTCGGTTGCCTGGTCGTAGTCGTGGGGCTGCGGAGCGGAGCTTTCGACATCCTCGCCCCAGGCGCGGCGGCGAACCATGTTGAGGTAGCGGGCGGCTTCGGTGGTGTTCCCCTGGCGGTACATTATTTCCGCATACATAAGGTAAAGTTCGGCCAGGCGGTAGATACGCTGGTTGATCGGGTTGTTGCCCTCGAATCCGGGAAGACCTTCGCCGGCCCAGCTTTCAATGGCGTTGTTGGGGATGTATTTCTTGAATCCGTAGTACTGGGTCGTGTAGAGGGTCGGCTCGTCGGTCATGTCCCAGCGGTGGTAGAGAACATCGACGTTCGGGATGTAGAAGGAGTCATACATGCGCGGGTCGGTTTCCTTGGCGCTCTCTTTCTTGACGGTCTGGAAATATTTGCTGGAGATGGTGCCGAACGCGGGGTCGTCTGTCATGATGTTGAAGCGCGTGCGGGGCTTCTCGGCTTTCACCGCTGCGTTTATGTCGGCGGCGAGCTGGTCGTAGTCGCCGGTATACATTCCGAAAAATTCCTCCTCGTCGGAAGCCGAGACGTCGATTTTCGAGCCGTAGACCAGGCGGGTGTAGGCCGCCAGGGCGATTGAGGGCTCTTCCTGGACCATTATGCGGTTGGAGGCGTCGGTAAGGCGGTCATAAATCGCCTGGTCGACGCAGTAGCCTCCGATGAACTTGTTGACGTATTTCTTGGAGACCTGGCAGGCACCCCACCATATCGGCTCGGGACCGAGGCGGCGCCACATATAGTTGCCGATTTCGTCGTCGTTGGCGGTTTCGGCCTGTACTTCGAAAATCGACTCGCTGTTGTTTTCGTGCATATAGTCGAAGTTGTCGTTGAAGTCTGGAGCGAGGCGGTAGTTGCCGGCCTGCATCGCGCGGTCGAACCAGGTCTTGGCAGTCTCGAGGGCCTGGGGGTCGCGCATGCCGAAGTACATGTAGGCTTGTCCGAGGTAGGCCGCGGCGGCTCCCTTGGTTGCCGCTCCGAGCTTGGAGTTGGGCCAGCGCTCGGGGAGTCGGTTGTAGGCTTCGGTGAAGTCCTTTATAACCTTGTCCCACGACTCTTTGAGGGTCGAGCGGCCGATCATGAGCTGGCTCTTGTCGGTCAGGAGGCTGTCTGCGACGGGGATGCCCATCTTTTCCGGGGCGTAGGCCGGGTCGGAGGGGAGGGCCTCGCCGAAGGAGCGCACGAGGTAGTAATAGCCGAGGGCGCGGAGGAAGTTACACTCGCCGATCATCTTTTCAAGGTCCTCCTTGTCGGAGGCGCTCATGTTGCCGTAGTTCGCGGCGTCGCGCTTAAGATTCCACATCTTGTTGCAGGCGTCGTTGGAGCGGCCTATGAGGCGGTAGAGACAGGTCCAGTACCCTTTGATCCACGCCTGGTCTGGGGTGTAGCCGAAGTTGGTAAGGGGAATCAGGTTGCCGTCGGTGGCGCGGTATTCGAGTTCGCCGGTCGCGAAGTCGAGGTAGTAGTAGATTTCGGCGCGCCAGGTCTGCAGCCCGTACAGGCCGTTGTAGGCTCCGTTGAGGACTGTCTGGGCGTTGGCGGCGTTGTTGACGAAGCCGTCGGAGGGGATTCCCGTGAAATTGTCGACTTCGAGGAAGTCAGAGCAGGACCACAGGGACGCGGCGGCGAGGGTGCCGGCTATGATGTTTCTTAGGGTTTTCATCTTTTGTGTTTAAGGTCGTTTTTGAGCCGTTGTTCGATGGTTTGGGTCAAAGCTCGATCTGGATGCCGCACATATAGGTGCGGTTCTGGGGATATACTCCGCGGTCGATGCCCGGGGCGGTGTTCGACCCGGTCGAAAATTCGGGGTCGAAACCCTCGTAGGAGCTGACGGTGAAGAGATTCTGGCCGGAGAAGTAGATTCTCGCGCTCGACAGGCCGCACTTGCGGGCCCAGTCGCGGGGGAGGCTGAATCCGACCTGGGCTTCTTTCAGGCGCAGGTAGGAGGCGCTTTCGATGAACCACGACGAGGGCTTCGATTCGTTGCCGTTGGGGTCGTTGACGTTCATGCGGAAGTTCTTGTTGGTAGAGCCTTCGCCGGTCCAGCGGTCAAGGGCGTATTCCGTGGTGTTGTAGTCGAGGTAGAGGGTGTGGGTCTTCATACGGTACTCGTTGAAGATTTCGCCGCCGTAGACACCCTGGAATGCGAAGTTGAAGTCGATGAATTTCCAGGAACCGCCGAGATGGAAGCCGTAGGTGAATTTCGGCCAGGGGTTGCCGATTGTCGTGATGTCGTCGGCGTCGATGTGGCCGTCGCCGTTCGTGTCGTGGTAAATAAGGTCGCCGGGGCCAGTACCGCTTTCCTGGTACTGCTTGAAGCCGTTGGCCTGAGCCTTGGCGTTGTACGCGTCGACCTGCGCCTGGTTCTGGAACACGCCGTCGACCTTGTAGCCGTGGAACATGCCCATCGGCTGCCCTACCTCCGTGTAGGAGATATTGGTGCCGGAGAGGACGCTGCCGGTAATCAGCATGTCGTTGTTCTCGTTGGTGGCGAGCACTTTGTTGCGGAAATAGGAGATATTGCCGCCGACGTTGTACTCGAAGTCGCGCCCGATGCGGTTGCGGTAGTTGATTTCAAAGTCCATGCCGGTGTTGCGTATGCGGCCGACGTTCATAATGTAGGCCGGGGTTGCCTCGTGTTTCTTGCCGACGCCGGAGAGGTCGGGGATGGAGGTGTTGAAGAGGGCGTCGTCGGTGGTTTTGATATACCAGTCGGCGGTGAAGGTCAGGGTGTTGTTGAAGAGCGCCAGGTCGATTCCGACGTCAGTGGTGGTGATTTCCTCCCATTTGATTTTGGAGTTGGGGAGGCGTTCGAGAATCACGCCGGTGACGGCGTTCTGCGTCGGGCCTTCGCCGTAGGCGTAGTTGGCGCAGTAGGTGTTGTAGGTCGAGGTGTAGAGGAACTGCTGTATGCCGGAGTTGCCGAGCTTGCCCCAGGAGGCGCGGAGCTTCAACTGGTTTAGCCAGGTAGCGTCGCGGAGAAACGATTCCTCGCTCATGCGCCATGCCGCCGAGAAGGAGGGGAAGGTGCCCCAGCGGTTAGATGGGGCGAATCGGTCGGAACCGTCGTGGCGCAGTACGGCGGTGAAGAGGTAGCGGTTCCTGAAGGAGTAGTTGAGGCGCCCGAAGACGGACTGCGTGGAGTTGTTGCTGTAAGAGGCTCCGAGGTCGCGGTCGGCTTTGGAGGCGAGCCAGAGCATGTAGAGGTCGCCGGTCATGTTCTTGGCACTCCCGTTGAGTCCGCGGCCCCATCCGTAGGAGGCTTCGTAGCCCGCCATGGCGGTAACGGAGTGCTCGCCGAAGTCCTGCATATAGGTGGCTACGACGTTGGCCGTCCAGCCGTAGGAGAGGTTGAGAGTCTCTTTCATCTGGGCGTACTCGCGCTTTTTCTGCTGGTGGTACCAGTAGCGTTCCTGCTCGATGTTGGTAAAGCCGGAGCCGAAGCCGCCGTTGAAGGTTGCCATGACGTTGAACTGCTTGATGGGCTGGATTTTGAGATAAGCCGTGCCGTTGAAGTCGTAGCTCTTGTTGGTCTGGTGGTGGGTAAGCTCGTCGGCCAGTGGGTTGCCGCCGTCATATCCGAGCATCCCCTTTATGTCTACGGGGTTGCCGTCGGCGTCGTGTGTCGGGAAGAATCCGAAGCCGCCGGGCTGGTTGGCTTCGTCGTAGGGCATCAGGAAGGGGAGCACGCGGAGGAAGGAGTTGAGGTAGCGCGAGTCGGCGTAGGGGTTGTTTTTGGTGGTCGTGAAGCGCGCCTTCTCTCCGAGGGTCAGCCAGGGGAAGAGTTTTACCTCCGTGTTGAGGTTGAGGGTAAGGCGGCTGAACTCGGTGTCGATATATGTTCCTTTCTGGTCGTAGTAGTTGAAGGAGGTATAGATTTTGTATTTGTCTGTGCCCTTTGAGAAGGAAACGTCGTAGTTCTGCTGGAAGCCGGTCCCGAAGAGGATGTCTCCCCAGTCGTAGTCGGCGTTTGTCAGGTCATAGTCGAGAGCGTATCCCTTCTGCGAGTCGGTCAGGGGGTAGGCGAGCATCTCGGCGCGGGTCATCGCGCCCTGGCCGTTGAAGTCCTCGATGCGCAGCGCCTTGAGCTGCTGGCTTTTGAGGGGCTTGATCATGTTGGTCGGTCGGTTCCAGCCCCAGTAGGCGTTGAAATTCACCTTGGTTTCCCCCTCGCGGGCGTTCTTGGTTGTGACGATAATCACGCCGTTGGCTGCCGCGGCTCCGTAAATCGCCGCGGCGGAAGCGTCTTTCAGCACCTCGATGCTCTCGACGTCGTTCATGTTGAGCTGCACGCCGGGCGACTGCTGCACGCCGTCGACAACCCACAGCGGGCCGGAACTGTTGAACGAACCCACGCCGCGGATTTTGACGTCGGCTGTCGAGCCGGGCTGTCCGCTGGTGTTCGTCACCGTCAGGCCGGCCACCTTGCCCTGTAGGGCGCTGGCGATTCCGGCGGAGGGCTTGTTGCGGAGCTCTTCCCCTTTGAGGGATACGACAGCGCCGGTAAGGTCGCTTTTCTTAACCGTGCCGTAGCCGACGACTACCACTTCGTCGAGGGCGTTGTCCGCGCCGGAAAGGGCTACATTAATAGATGTGCGCCCGTTAATCTTGACGCTCTGTTTTCCGTAGCCTACATAATTGAACTGGAGAGTGGCGTTCGGGTCGACACTTATAGTGTAGCGTCCCTCGTAGTCGGTCACTACCGGCTGTCCTTTCGGCGGGGCGACTGTGGCGCCGATCAGGGGCTCGCTGTCTTCGGCGGAGGTGACGGTTCCGCTGACGGTTATCCGGGCGGGCTCCTGCGCTGTCGCGGACGCGCCGGTTGCCAGCAGTGCCGCGAAGGCCGCCAGGGAGGTGCGGCTGGCCAGCGCGGCGAGTTTGGCGAAGTGTCCCATAATGGGGGATTTTTTCATGATTGGTTAATTAGTTTTTCATGCGTTGAGGTTGAATCGCATCGCAAAGTAAGGCAAATATGACGGCGAGGCCAAATAAAAGCCGTGACAAAGTACGCGTAAATCTGGCACAAAATTTGACAAAACGCCGTTTTTAACGTTTTGAGCGGGGTTGGTGGCGGTTTTTGTCAGGTTTTGTTCAGGTTTTGCGCGGAACTTTCCGGGCAAACTGTTGGCGGAATCAGCGCGTAACGGGTAACTTTGCGGTATTAAATTTTGTGTAATCCAAAAAGTAGTGGTAATTTTGTCAGTGTTATAACCAAAGTATTTCATACGACATTTTTCCCCATAAGAGATTTCAGGAGAAGAAGTGCAGCCAGAAGAAACGTATATCAAGGTCATAATCCGGGAGTTCAACAAGAAGTTGAGCTCCTGGGGGCATTCCGATACCTGGACAAACAACCAGTTCAAGGTGTTGGAGGATCTGATATATGATAAATCTCATATCCGCATCCACGCGAACACCCTCAAGCGCTTTTTCCAGGAGCATACCCCCAACCCGCAGCTATCGACGCGCAACGCCCTCTGCATATTCCTCGGATACGCGGGGTATAACGATTTCGTGATGCGCAAGACGGAGCAGGCCCCCCAGGCCGACCTTCCGGCTTCTTCCGCCGCCCCCTCCGGGCATGCTGGTGAGGTTCCGGGCGCCGAGCCGCGTCGGGAAGTGCCTGCTGCCGGGTCAAAGGGAGTTCCGAGCGAAGCGCGGACCCCGAAACGCCCCTCCAAATGGCTTTGGGTGGCGCTGGCCGCGCTTCTGGCGGTCGTTGTCGCGGCTTTCGCCTGGTTCGGCCGCGGTGGTGCCGCTGAGGCCGCGCCCGACGATGTGGCTTTGTCGGTGTCGGTCGACAAAGGTGTCTCGCCCCTGACGGTCACGATGGAATATGATGTCCCGGAATCCATACTTCCGGGAACAACCATCGAGGTGATGGAGGCCAACGGCGATGTCGTAGTGTCGCCCCTCGCTACCGCTAAAGGTAAGAAATATGCCACGTTCGTCTATCCCGGTCTCGGGTATGTGCGCCTGAAACAGGGCGACAAAGTGCTGAAAGAGTTGCCGATAGAGTCGCGTCGCCGCGGATGGCAGGTGTTCGTTTCCGAAGGATATTCGCGGTCGGTGAAGAACCTTCCGATCGACACGATGCGCGCCGACGGCTATCTTAGCCTCCCGGTGGAGAGCGTGCCGCAGGAGTCGCGAACCGACAAACTTTTTGTTTCTTACTCGTATTATTCGCCTGACCTGGTCGACGGTGACAATTTCACTGTCGAGGCCCGGGTGCGCAACTCGGCGATGGAGGGTGGCATGCCCTGCTATGACACAATGCTTTATGTCTTCTCCGGCAGCAAGATGCACGGTTTCGCCCTGAACGAGGACGGCTACGCCTATTTCAAATTCATCAGTGGCGACAAGTCTTTTACCGGCGACCGCCACGACTTTTCCTTTATCAAATATGACCCCAACGAGTGGCATACGCTCCGCATTACGGTCAAGGACAAGCACACCACATTCTTCCTCGACGGCAGCACGCTGCTGGAAACCACCTATGAAGAGCCGTTGGGCATGGTCGACGAGCTGACGCTCCGTTTCAAGGGTTGCGGCGCGGTCGATTACGTCCGCCTCTACGACGCGTCGATGCGCCCCGTCTTCGAGGAAAATTTCTGATTTTCCGCATCTTATTTATCGCAGGATTCCTTATTACATTAATTATAGGACCTCTTCGAGGCCCTATCCGTCGCTACGAACAAACACCGCTCCACTTATTCCCAGACGGAGCGCCCGGAGGGCGCGTGTCCGTGAGTAACACCGTGTCGAGCCTCGGAGAGGCGAGGCGCGGTGTTACTGTGTGGCTCTCAATCTTAGCGCCCGGAGGGTGCGGGTCTGTGGTAGCGGCATTGTGTGTATGAGTCATATCTGCGGGACTGTCCTTTACCACGGACCCGCACCTTACAGGCGCTCCTTTGATTGGTTGCGACACCATCACCGCGCCTCGCCTCTCCGAGGCTCGACACGGTGTTACTCACGGGCCCGCGCCCTCCGGGCGCTTTGCCGCGGTGGCTGTCGGATGGAGTGAGCCGAAGGCGTGCGGATTCCATCAGCGCACTTTGCTTCTCCGAGGCTCGACACGGTGTTACTCACGGGCCCGCACCCTCCGGGCGCTTTGCTGCGGTTGCTGTCGGGTGGAGTGAGCCGAAGGCGAGCGGCTTACCATCAGCGCGCTTTACCTCTCCGAGGCTCGATATGGGGCCGAAGTCCTCGTTGAAGGGAGGTTGGGCTTTGCCGGGATGCAACTGACTGCTATTCAGGAGGGTATTTTGGTTTTGTATGGTTTTGCGCGGGTTTTGTCGGGCGAAAATGCGGGTTTTGTCGGGGTTTGTTTGGGTTTTGGTGAAACACTTTTCGCTGAATGTTTAGGCGAAGTTTGCTTCGGGAGGCTAAATTCGCGGTACGAACAACTTACCTCTTAATTTATGTCTCACCTTACTACCCTGAAAAAACTGGCGCTGGCCGCTGTCGCTCTTTTAGGAGCCGCCGGAATGGCCGACGCGAAAGATGTCGCCGTCACTGCTACGGACCATCTCTCTTCCCTTATTACCGCCGCTGAGAAGGAAACTCTGACGGAACTCGTCGTAACTACCGGCGCGGTCGATAAAACCAACCCGTCGGCAGGACTGACAGCCGATGACCTGGCTTTCCTTACCTCCATGCCGAAACTCAAATACCTCGACCTCCGCGGAGCCTCGATCGCCCTCGACCCCGGAAGCAATTACGGCCGCCCGTACATGTGGCCCGAAACCAAGGGGAACAAGTGCATCGAGACCCTCTATATGCCAAACAACCTGCAGAACATGGGCGTGTGGGTGGAGAGCAACGTCAAGGAGATGTACTTCCCCCAGACAATCCCGACCGGCAACCTGGCCAACAAGCTGAACCCCAACTACTCGCTTGAAAAGGTGGAGTTCTACCAGGAAGGGAACGTGTTCAAGAGCATCGACGGCGCGGTATATACCGCCGACGGCACGCAGCTTATATATTACCCGCAGGGGAAGAAGGAGGCCGATGTCGTGCTTCCCGAAGGTATGGTTTCGACCATCAACAAGATCGCCATGGCGTTCAACCCCAATATCGAGACGATAACCCTCCCCTCGACCTTCCGCCAGCTTATGTTCAACGGCGGCCGCGAGTTCGGAGCCTCCGCCCCCAATCCCGAGCGCAACGAGAACCTGCGCGCGATTTATGTAGCCGAGGGTAACGCCGGGTTTACCTCGATCGAAGGTATGCTCGTCGACCTCTCGAAGAAGGAAATCGTGGCCTGCCCCCCGGCGTTCGGCGTTGCCGACCTGGTGATTGACGGCAATATCGTCAAGGCCATAAATTCCTCGATTTTCGCCAACAACCAGACGATACGCCGCGTGAAGTTTACCGAAGGTGTAACCACTCTCGGTTACTCGCTGTTCAAGGGGGCCGCCAACCTGGCGTATGTCGATATCCCCTCGACGGTTACCAACCTGGGTGGCGAGTGCTTCGCCGCTTGCTCCGCGCTTGAGACAATCATCTGCCGCGGCACCACCCCTCCGGGATTCGACACCGTTGACCGCACCTCGCAGGGTGTCGGAATCGTCATGGGCAACAACCAGTTCCGCGGCAAGCCCGTTACCGCGATGGTTGGTGTCCCCGCCGGCGCGATCGACAACTATGTGAACTCCTACTGGAACCGCAATTTCACCAACGGCACGAACGCCAACCAGGTTGACGGCTACACTCCCGAGCAGTTCGCCGAGTATAAGACAGTTAACGTTGTAAACGGCTCGACAAACCAGGATGTAGCTATCCCCGGCTCCTCCGTCAACATCACTGCCGACGCTCCCGCCGACAACACCATGGCCTTCGTGCGCTGGGAAAGCGAGACCCCGGGGGTTGTGTTCACAAACGCTCTGTCGAAAACCACCTCTTTCAAGATGCCCGCTTCCGACGTTACCGTAACCGCGGTCTACGACGCGAAGCACGAGTACACTCTCGTCAACGCCATAACCCCCAACGGATACGCGGCTACCGGCGTTACCGTCAACATCGAGGCTCCCTCGCGCATGAACGGCGCCGACTTCCTCGAATGGGTTGTCAAAAAGGGCGATGTCACTATCGCTAACCCCAAGGCCGTGCAGACCACGTTCGTAATGGGGAACGCCGACGTTGTGATCGAGGCCACCTACGCCCAGGTATTTATGGTTAACGTTATCGACGGCGAGGCATCCGTCAACGGCGACATGATTCTTGATGCCGCCCCCGGCGTTACCGTGACTATCACCGCAGCCAAGAAGCCCGGCTACCTGTTCGCCTCCTGGAAGGTCAACGAAGGGGCCGTCACACTTGCTGACGCCAAAGCCGCCACCACAACCTTCGTCATGCCCGAAAGCGACGTCACCGTCGAGGCCACCTACACCAAGGACCAGAGCGGAATCGAAGGGGTTGCTGCCGACGGCCTCAACGGCGCGGCCGAATACTTCAACCTCCAGGGGCAGAAAGTAGAGAACCCCTCCGACGGCCTCTACCTGATGCGCTCCAACGGCAAAACCACGAAAGTAATAATCAAATAAGGAATAGATAGTTAGAAATAGGTAATAGTTAGGTAAGAAAAGAAAAGCGAGTCAACTGCGTGCCGTGCCCTGCGGCCGCGAATAGGTTGGACAGGATTGACGCGGCGCCCCGATGCGCCGACGGGATGTCGGCCCGAGGCCCGCGTCAACCATTTCTTTCAAGCCACGACCCGTTACCGATAAAGCAAACAGTCAATTATGAAAAAGATATTTTTACTCCTCAGTATAATGATTTCGGTCTGCGCGATGCGCGCCGAAACCTTCACCATCTCCGCGACCCAGCACCTCGCCGACCTCATCTCCGAAGAGCAGAAAGCAACCCTGACCGAGGTAGTAGTAACAACGGAGGATAATACCAACCTTACTGGCGCCGACATGGCCTTACTGGCTCAAATGACGGCTCTCGAGACCCTCGACCTCCGCGGCGTCGGATTCGAACAACCGACAAAATGCTCGGGATTTAATAGCAATCAGAACATAAAAGAAATATGGTGGCCTAATAATGTTACTTTTATCTCTGACACGAAAAATACTAACATTGAGAAGATGCATCTGCCTGGTGTATTCAGTAATGCCGCTGCATTAAATCGTCTTTTCCCAAACAGAATGCTCCAGTTAATCGATTTTTATGGAGAAATTACTGGCCCTATGGAAGTTATTGATGGCGTGATATATGGTTGGAAAAACACGCTTTGTTATTATCCTTCCGCCAAAGTTCCTGAAAATGGCAATGTTGTTATTCCCGAAGGAATCACTGGCATTCTTGCTATCGGTTCAATCGGATACAACCCCAATATTACGGCTATAACGCTTCCATCGACGTTTGCTTTCAAGACTATAGATAACAATACTATGCGTCTTCTTACTGAGCAGAATACAAATTTGGCAAAAATATATGTGGATGAGCGTAATACATCCCTTAAGACGATGTTCAATGATTTCTGCCTCTTGAACATAGCTACGAAGTCTATTCTGTGGGCCTCTCCGAAAGTGAAGTTTGACGAGTTTCTTGTTATCGACGGTTCTCTGATTGAATCAGTGCCTATGGGATTCCTTAACGGCCATAGCGAGGTCAAGCATCTGAAATTCACCGAGGGCTACAAGACCCTGGTCGGGAGCGCTCTGAAAAACGCCAACGGAGTTGTGACCGTGGAGTTCCCTGCCTCCCTGGAAGCCATACAGGGAGAGGGGATGAGCACTATGTCCAATCTGAAATATATATTACACCATGCCGTCGCCGATCCCCTCGGCGAGGAGAACGAGTTCTTCCAGATTCCGCTCCATGACCGCAGCGGTAACAAGTATATCGGCTGGGACACATTCTACGGACAGCCTTCAGATGTGAAAATCGTTGTCCCGGAAGGCGCAAAAGAGCTTTATCTCAATTCCGGCTGGAACCGCGAATGGACCCACGCGTCCTACGACTATGAGAACCGCACCAAAGGCTATACCGCCGACCAGTTCGTAGAGGCAACTCCGCTGACTATCACCAACGGGACTACTTTCCACGACGCGGCTGCCGCCGGGATGACCGTCAAGATTACAGCCAAGAACCCCTATATCAAGGAGGAAGGTGAGCTTGTGGCGCTGGCCGACGAGGAAATCGATCCTTCCAAGATGAAGTTCACCGGCTGGATCGACCTGGACGCCGGCAAGGAGGGTGTCGAGCCGGTCGAGTTCGCCGATCCGGAATCTGAAGAGACAACTTTCGTGATGCCCGACCGCCCCGTGAGAATCATCGCAGGGTACTCCAACGAGGACGGCACCGTAACCGCGATTGAGAGCGTGGAGGCAGCTACCACCGCCGCTCCTGTCTACTACAACCTCCAGGGCCGGATTGTCGAGAACCCCTCCGAGGGTCTTTACATCGTGCGCCGCGGCAGCAAGGTCTCCAAGGAATACGTTCGCTGACCCCCTCTTCCATAACGGAAACAGAAACGATATAAAGCTAACAATCAAGGTATTATGCGCTCTGTATATAAATACGCGTTAGTCGCGGCGTTCGCTGCGGCTGCGCTCCCTGCGATGTGGGCCGACACGGCGCCCATACCGTACCCCAACAAATGTTTCTGCGGCTCGCTGACCGACTACAAGCAGTCGTGGATTGCTAACACCGGCGGCGTGCCCAAGAACCACGTCCCCCACAGCATACGCAGCATCTTCGTGCAGCCCGACGGCCGCGTAGTGACGGTCTGCGAGTGGGACGAGGGAGGTACCAACGTCGGAATTTTCCAGGACAACAAGATTATCGCCATTCCTCCCGGCTCAGGCACAGGCTCTTATGGTCGTAACTCGCTCTACTGCATAACCGCCGACGAGAATTACGTCTACCAGCCGATACGCTTCAACGGCCGCAGCGGCAACGACAACCTTAACAGCAACGGGCTGCGCCAGTTCCCGCAGAACTCCTCCGATGTGGAGTGGCAGGCGGTCCACCGCTACGACGCGCGGACTGGGGCCAACGCCGTGTTCCCGAACGGCTACGGCCCGGGGGCTAACATGTTCCTCGTGGCCACCCAGGCCGGGCGCCACATTCAGGGTATAGCCGTGACCGACAAGTACCTGATTGTCTCCCTCCCCGCGAATCCCTTTGACAGCGAGAGCACCGACTCGCTGATGGTCTATGACAAGGCCTCGATGAGCAACGTCCCCCTGCGCCGCTTCCGCGTCGACGCTACCGGCTTCCTCTATGCCGACAAGAAGGGGTATGTATGGTGCATGCAGGGTAAGCGCCTCGTGCCCATCAATGTCAACACCGGCGCTGTCCGCGAGCAGAGCGTCATCGAGTTCCCCGCCGACGTTGATCCACGTTCCTTCTCCATCGACACCTCCAGCGGCCGCGAGCGCATCCTGGTCGCAAACCACGGCAAGGACTGCAATGTGTTGATATATACCAATATCTACTCCAAGCCGACCCTTTCCGCCACCTTCGGCGAAACCGGCGGCATCTTCTCTGCCCGCGGCAAGTATAAGCGCGGGCAGGTCGGCCCCGGCCGTCTCGAAGGTCCTACCGGCGTAGGTGTGGATGCCAACGGCAATATCTATATCTCGAACATGTTCGCCACCGGCGCCACTCTCCACGCCTACAACGAGGCTACCGGCAAGCTCCTTTGGAAGCAGGAGGGCCTGGAGTTCACCGCCACGGCTGACTTCGACCAGACGATGCGCAACCGCGTCTATACCCCGGAACGCATCTATGATATAGACTATACCAAGAGCCAGTGCCGCCTCGACACCCTCGTGGCCTCCTCGGTAGACCCCTACAACTTCCCCCACGACCTGCGTCTGGAGCCGAATCCCCCCTCGCCGATCAAGACCAGCGTATTCAAGCGCAAAATCCACGGCAAGGACTACCATTTCGTCGGAAACATGTACTCGACGACCCTCGCGGGGTATCGCTACGACCCCGAGCACTGGGGCTATATTGCGGTGCCGTTCATGAAAATCATGGCCGACGGTGTTTCCTTCTGGTATGACGCCAACGGCGACGGACAGCCTGCCGACGACGAGACAACCTGGACTTCCGCCAACCGCGACACCTTCTCGCAGTATGTCGACGCCGACGGCAACATATGGATGGCCGACCGCACGCAGCGCGGCTCCTCGAAAGCCCGCTTCCGTCTCTGGGAAGTGCTTCCGCAGGATAACGCCCTGGGCTACGCGCAGTGGGGCAAGGAGCAGGTAATCGACCTTCCGAGCTGGATTACCGATTGCAGCCGCGTGCTCTACGACCCCGCAGCCGACGAGCTGATTATCGGCTGCTACACCCGCACCCGTCCCTGGAGCAACCCCAGCCTGTGGGGCCAGGTAGGCACGACAATCCTCGTGTTTGACAAGGCGATGGAGAAAATCCACGGCGATATAGACCCCGAAACCTGGGTCGCCAAGCTGCAGATCGACATTCCTTTCGACTCGCAGACCGGCAAGGAGGAGACGCAGGATGCGAAGTGTCTGGCGTTTACCGAGAACTATATCTACACCCATATCCAGCAGGGTGGCCGCGTATGTCTCTACAACCGCCACAACGGCGACTACCTGGGCGATGTCTCCCCGACAGCCGTCGTCGAGTACCGCAATGGTTGGACTGACTTCACCTTCGCTATGAACGCCCGCGAGAACGCTGACGGCTCGATCGAGATTCTGGCCGAGGAGAACGCTTTCGCCAAGGTAGTACATTATAATATAGCGTCGCTCGACGCGAAGATGACGAAGCTCGGCGACCTGATTCCCTACACCGTGCAGGTGCTCTGCGCCGACGGCACCCCGTTTGACATCGACAATGTCCGCGAAGGGGACCCGATCGACTTCCGCGTATGGGTGATGAACAACGCCCGTGGCGCTGTCACCAACCGCCGTGCGTCTAACCCGACCCGCTGCCAGGTACGTTTCCGTCTGACCGACGCCACCACCGGGCGAGAGGTGTTCACCCGCATGTCCGACCCCTACACCCGCGACATTCCCGGCGGTGAGAACCTGCCGTTCACTCCCGGCGCCGCCGACGAGCCGTGGCGTTACGTCAGCGGGCAGTACAACCTCGAGGTACACGTCAACTACGGCAACCTCGGCGAGGAGTGCGAGACGGGCAACAACGTCGCGACCGTTTCCTTCGGCGGCAAGGGCGGCGAGGCCGGCATCGGCGATGTGGAGGCCGACGGGGAGGCCCTTCTCGGCATCTATCCCAACCCGGCGGTTTCCGCGACGCGCCTCAGCGGCGCCCTGACCCGAGGCGATTTTTCGCTGGCGGTCTACGCCCTCGACGGCTCGACCGTGATACGCGACGACCGCGGGGCCGGCGACACGACCCTTAATGTCTCCGGGCTTTACCCCGGCATCTACGTCCTCGCTGTCAGCGGGGCCGACGGCAGCCACGCCGAAACCAAGCTGATTGTCAAGTAACAAGCAAATCCTCCAACTGAATATGGTGAAAACCATCAAGATACTCTTTGCCGCTATGGCGGCGGCCCTCGCACCCGGGGCGGGAGCCGCCACCGCGACGGCTTCACTGACAGCCGGCACGGCCGTATGCGACATGCAGCCCGTCGACGCGGTGCGGCTCATAGGCGACAAGCTGATCCGCACTACCGGGTTCGACTACTGCCTGGAACTTCCGGCCGACGGCCCGCGGTTCGACGGAACCCGTATTGTCGATTTCGGCCGCACTTTCGGGTGCGGAACTCCGGCTGCCGCCTACGCCTATACGCGGCTCCATGCCGACAACGATACGGTTATCAAGGTCGAAATCGAGCATAATGACGCGTGCCGGATCTGGTGTAACGGTTCCGAGGTCTACCGCCGCGACGGCGCCCGCGGCCTCGCTTTCGCCAAGGACGAGCGCAGTATGGAGCTTTCGTTCTCGTTCGACCTCCCTCTGCGGCGCGGCTACAACGACCTGTTGGTCAAGTCATCGACCGCGGGAGGTGAGTGGGTAGTCATGATGCAGCCCCCGAGCTTCAAGGACGCTGTTCTCTCCAGCGAGCCCCGCTATGTCGGAATCGGTCTCGACGGGCTGAAGTCTGTCAGCCCCGAGGTCGCGGCCCTCTCCCGCTGGCTCGTCGCGGGGCCTTTCCCCGCCGACATGAACGGCGAGTTCGGACCCGAGCAGGGCACCGTCATAGGGCGTATGTACAAAGGGCTGGCCGACAAGCCCGTGACCTGGACGATTCCGAAGGTCGAAGTGCTCGGCAACACTACCGGCCGCGCTCCCTGGGGAAGCACCTACCAGTGGAACTACCACAACGGGGGTGTCGCCTGGGCCATGCAGCGCCTGGCGCGCTATACCGGGTGCGCCGCCTATGACCAGTGGGCCAGGAGGTTCTGCGACTACCATATGGAGGGGATTCCCTTCGTCGATTACCAGGTTAATTCGCTATACGCCTTCAATTCGGCCAACAACACGATTCTCAACTGCCCGCTGCTTGATTTCACTCTCGCTCCGGCCCTGCCGTTCGTCGACCGTCTGAACCACGAGGAGGCGTTCCCCAACAGGCCGATGTATGAGAAATTCATCGGGCGTATGATGGATTACGCGGCGAAAGAGCAGATACGCTCCCCGGGGATGTCGAACTACGCCCGCGTGACCCCTGAGAAATACACCGTCTGGGTTGACGATATGTTTATGGGGATTCCGTTCCTCATGCAGGCCGCGGAGTATGACCCGGCCCGCGCCGAGGCGTTCCGCGAGGACGCCGCCCGGCAGATTACCGATTTTTCGCGGCACGTCTGGGACCCCGCCGCGAAGCTCTACTCCCACGCCAGCTATACCTCCCGGCCTGACGTCAGGCTTCCCCACTGGTCGAGGGCCAACGGCTGGGCGCTCTGGGCTATGACCGAGGTGCTTGACGGGCTACCGCCCCGCCATACACGTCGCAAGGAGGTGCTGAAGCGTTATCGCGAACTCGTTGAATCGCTCTGCCGCTATCAGGGGGCCGACGGCCTCTGGCACAACGTTGTCGACCGTCCCGACTCCCGCCCGGAGACCTCCGGCTCTGCGATTTTCGTTATGGGAATCGCCCGCGGGGTTGTCAACGGATGGCTCGACGCAAAGAAATACACACCCGTTGTTGAAAAGGGATGGCGAGGTATCGCCTCGCGCATCGATGCCGACGGGACTGTGAACGATATATGCGTCGGCACGATGTGCTCTACCGACGAGGAATATTATGTCAACCGTCCTTTCTACAAGGATGACACCCACGGCTCCTTCGCCGTCATATTCGCCGGAATCGCCGTGCAGGAGATGCTCGACAGGCAGCGCCCCGCTGATACAGACTTTACCCCGGTACGCCCCACGGCTGATGAAATCGCTATTCTCAAACGCGACCTCGAGAGCCGCCACGCGGCCTACGACGACGAGGCCGGGATGCTCCGCACCGTCACTTCCGGGCGCCATTACCACAGCGACCTCGACAGCGGGGTGGTGGTCCACCAGACCCGAGAGTCGCTTGACTACGCCGTCGCCCTGCTGAAAACCGGCGACAGCAAGCTGCGCTCCAGGGGCATGAAAATCGTGCGCCGCGTGCTCCCCTTGCAGGAAACCGACCCCAGGAAGCCCTATTGCGGCGTGTGGCCCTACTATCCCGAAGACCCTCTGGCAGGGCGCAAGGCCCCGGTAGACTATAACTGGGCCGACTTCATCGCCGTCCCGCTGATCGACGTGCTGACTAACCACTCCGACCTCCTCGACTCCGCCACCCGCGACGAGATACGCTGGCGGCTCGAACTTGCCGCCGACGCGATCAAGCGCCGCGACGTGCAGCCCGACTATACCAATATCTGCCTTATGGGGGCATATGTCTGCTACGCCGTAGGGGACATATGCGGCCGCGGCGACCTGAAATATTATGCCCGCCAGCGGCTCCGCAATTTCCACGAATACACCCTCGCCACAGGCGGCTTCACCGAGTACAATTCCCCGACCTATACGGTCGTCGCCCTCGACGAGCTGCTGCGGATGAAGCGCTGCATAATCAACAAGGAGGATCTCGCTCTCGTCGACGACCTCTACACAATGGCCTGGGATATGGTTGGGCGCCATTACCACAGCCCTTCCGGCCAGTGGTGCGGCCCTAACCTCCGCGCTTACAGCAACCTGGCCACGAACGCGACCAAGCGACTCTTCTACAACGCCTCCGACGGCGCGATCGAGTTGCCCGGCGACTACGCCCGAATCCCCGACATTCTCGCCCCGCACCGCATTCCGGCGAGCGCGATGGAGAGTTTCCGCTGCGAGCTGATGCCCCGCGAGGTTGTGGATACCTTCTATTGCGCGCCGGAGGGGGACAATGTCGCCGCCATCGTCGGCAAACTATATCAGACTCCCGGCTACGCTCTGGCTTCGGTAAACAAGGGGTATATGTGGAACCAGTGCCGCCCCCTGGTCGCCCATTGCGGGACCGCCGAGAAGCCCTGCTACGTCAGGGTCCGTTTCCTTCACGACAATTACGACTACGCCGGGGTCAACATCCACTCGGCACAGCGGGGCGCGACGGTGCTCTCCGTGATGAACGTCGCGACCGACGGGGGTGACACCCATCCCTCGATCGACCGCCTTGCCGACGGCATCCTCTCGGCCAAAGAACTCTGCCTCCGCGTCGAAATCGGAGGGGACCTCGCCGACGCTGACATTATCCTTCCCGAGACTCCCGACGGATGCCTCACCATCGCTGTCGGCGGACGGCAATTCTGCGTCCGCGTCCCCTACGTCAAGTGGGGAGAAATCACCCGCGGGGAGTGGAGAACCGGCCGCGACAATAATAGCCGGTGGGCCGATTACGTTATATATGACGGACCCCGCCGCGGTTTCGACCTCAAGGCCCTCGACGGGGCCGCCCTCGCTCTCTCCCTGAGCGCGGTAGACGGCGGTAACCAGGCTCCGGCTGATGCCGACGCTGTGGCCGACGGCGAGTACCTGACCCTCGCGTCCCGCGACATGTCGGTAAAGGCTCTTCTGCGTCCCGCTCCCGAGAGCCGAGTCAGCAACGACTTTGCCGTAAGATATACAGATAACGACTTCGCAGTCAACGATTGATTCCATGAAAATCCGTACAGTAAGTGCCATAGTGGCTGTCTTGTCGCTTTTCGCGGCTCCGTCAGCTCTTTCCCAGATGAAGAAGCCCCATGAGTGGGGCAATTACGAGAAGGTTTTCGGCGTGGTGAACGGCCAGCGCCACTATGATTTCGACGTGGTGGCTACCGAAGCCTCCCAGCGCGCCAACGTGTTCTATCCCGGTGATTCCATACGTTTCCGTTTCCAGGTTGTCAACAATATGCCGAAAGCTGTTGACCGGGACGCCGTAATCAGGGTCATTCATTATGGCACCGAGGGGCTGGAAGGGGACCTGTGGGTGCCTCAGATCAAGCAGCTCGGCCCGGAGAAAGATTATACCCGGCGCGTCAGGATGGATGCCAACGGCTACTGCGATGTAGCGCTGGCGGTTGACGAGCCGGATGAGTTCGGCGGCTACGCCGTGGTGTTCGACCTCGGCGACGCGGGCCGTCGGCTCGCTACCTCCTTCGTCTACGCGATGAAGCCGAAGGTAGAGCCGATGCAGTATCCCCGCCAGGCGCTCGACGATCTCGGCCCTGACTACCTCAACCGCGTCGGGGTTCAGGCGATACGCCACGGTATCGGATATATGCCGACAACTTCCGCCGGCTACCGCAAGTTTATGGAGGATGTCGACAAGCGGATGAAGGAATACAAGGCCCATAACGTCACGATGCTGCTGATGATAGGGGAGGGGGGCGCGCTGATGCCCCTGGGAACCCCTCGCGCCCATCTTGACGAGAACGGTTTCATGCTCCGCACAAAGCAGGATTACGTCTGGCTCCCCTCGCTCGACGAGGATTTCAAGAAATTTGTAAAGGATATTCTTCTGAAATACGGCTGGCCCCGCGGGCCGGTTACCGCCGTCTCCCTTTGGAACGAGCCGTGGGAGGGTATTTCGATTTCCGGCTGGCAGGCCGACATGCCCCGCTACCGCGAGATTTATACGAAGATGGCCGAGGCTGCCCTCGAGGCGAGGAAAGAGGGTGTCGACGTGCTTGTCGGCGGTGGCGACTCCAACTCCAACGCCCTCGACAAGTTTTTTGGCGACGGCACTATGGCGATGCTCCCGGTTTTCGACTTTATGTCGATACACTATCAGGGGATGGAGTCGCCGGTGCTTTACCCGGAGTTCAACAACCGCAAGGACCATAAGGGGAAGGTGCTCATCTGGGACACCGAGAGCTGGGTCGGGAACACCGACGACCGTATCGGTATGGTGATCGCCGCGAACCGTTCCGCGGGCTACGACCGCTCGATGGGAATATACGGCGGATACCTCCAGAGCGGCCATCAGGACGACAAGGTTGCCGTGCGCACCCCTTCCGGCGTGCTGAAATATCCCGCCGTACTCCCCGTATGGAGTCAGACAGCCGCGATATGCGCCGTGCAGAATATGATTGGCGAGCGAGCCTTCCGTCGGCTGCTGTTCCCGCAGGGGCTCCCCTGGGTAATGCTTTTTGACGGCTATGACGGGAACCGGGACGACGGTACCGCCGTTGTCGCCGGGGATATGAGCGACGCTTTCGGAGCCGAAAACCTCCTGTACCGCGGTGTGAAGCTCTCCGACGGCGTGATGTGCGTCAAGGCCCACAAGAGTTTCCGCCTATACGACTTCTACGGCAACGAGATTCCCGCCGAAAAGGGATACTACTCCATACCTCTCACTTGGAAGGGCTATTATCTCCGTACCGACGGCTCACGCGGCTCTTTCGCACGCTTGGAAAAGGCGCTCGCGCAGGCCGACATAAGCGGCTATTCACCTCTCGATATCGCTGCCCGCGATCTGACGGCTCCCGTCGAGAGCCGCCCGGAATTCGAGCTGGTGTTGACAAACGTGCTTAACCGCCGCGCGAAGGGCGCGCTGAAAGTTACCCTCGGCGACCTGGCGCTCGAGTACCCGGCGAAGATTGACATAGCACCGAACTCAATATCGGTTGTCAAAGTAAAAGTAGCCGGCGGAACTTCTAACCCCGCCAACGACTATCCTCTCGCGGTCACATTCACCGCATCCGACGGCTCGGTGGCCGAACTTGAAGAGACTCTGCACGTCAACCTGATTTCCCGCCGCACGGTCAAGGTCGACGGCGATCTGGCCGATTGGGAGGGGGCGATTCCGCAGACCGTCCGCGCTGACGGCAAGGCGAGTCTTACCGTTACAGAAGCCGCCTGGTACCCTTTTATGAGCTTCGACAGCGGGGCCAAGGGTATGGCGCAGGCATGGCTGGGCTATGACGACGACTATTTCTATTTCGCTGCGAAGGTTGCCGACTCCACTCCGAATCCAGGGGGACCCCGTTTCGCTACCCGCGATGATGACTCATACTTCTATCCCGATACCGCCTATATGCAGACAATCAACGCTATGCGCTCTGTCGTGGGGCGCTCCGGCGGAAATGTCTATTGGGAGAATACCCGCACTACGCAGTCAATCGGGGTGGACCTCGACCTCCCCACAGACCGCGTTACCCGCGTCGCACTCTATTTTCCCGCTGTCGCCCAGCATGGAGTTGAAGTGACGGTTACCGACAGGGCGACAGGCAACGAGCTTCTGCAGACGAGGATTGACAATCTGTGGAACGGCGCGTGGGTAAACCTCAATCTGTCGGGCGATGTACGAATCAGATGCTCTGCCTATGGCTGGTGGTACACCGCCAAACTGTCGGGCGTATGGCTCGACGAGACCTCCGTTCCCGCTACCGCCGCAGTATCGGCTACCCTCGCAGGGGTTGACTTCGATACGGTTGACAAGTGGGCCGGAGTTTACGGCTCCGCCGGATATGTCAGCGCCGACGGTACCTCCTCGCTCCCTTCATGGGCCGGTTTTTCGGTAGTGGAGCAGGACGATGCGGTCGCGCTCGCGTGGCCCGACGGCGTGCGCCGTTTCACCTACCGCAAGCAGCCGACGCTCCCCGACGGTACCGTTGGCACCCGTTTTGACAACATCCTGATTGCCTTCAACGTAATTCCGCAGGGCGAGGATGGTCTGGAAGCCGCCGCACCGGGCACGATGCCGGGTTATATCGGATACAAGTGTACCGACTACGAATATGCCCTCAACCCCGTTGCCGAGGAATATGGCGGCGGTACCGAGATTTGGCGCATGCTCGCGCCGGGACTACCCCGCAAGCATTTCTACCCGCGCCAGGGAAAGGCCGCCGGGGAAGGTGCCGTCGAGGATGGAAAGCTCGTGATACGCCGCGACGGAAACACGCTCTTCTACGAATGCGCGATTCCGATGTCGGAAATCCCTGATGTTCGCAAGGCGATTGACAGCGGCGAGCCGGTCAAGTTCTCTTTCCGTGTCAACGACGACACCTCCGGGGCCTGCATGGAGCTTGCCAAGGGGCGCAGCGTCGCCAAGCGCAACAGCCGAGCGTTCCACCCCGACTGGAAGGAGCATTGGTCCAACGAAGTCGGTTTCGGTGTCGAAAAATAAACCGCGTCCCTGCTGAAATAACTGATATTGCAAATTCTCGAAAATTCCTGAAAGGATGATGAAAGAGTTTCTGAGTTTTGCCGCTGCGGCTTTGGTGCTTGCCGGGTGCGTGCGGGAGAAGAGGGCGGAGGTCGCCGACCTGGTTGACCCGATGATCGGTACCGGGGCCCACGGCCATACTTTCCCCGGGGCGACAACCCCGTTCGGAATGGTGCAGCTCAGCCCTGACACGGGACTGGAAGGCTGGGACTGGTGTTCAGGCTACCACTATACCGACAGCGTGATTATCGGTTTCACCCACACCCACCTCTCCGGCACCGGGCGCTCCGACCTTATGGACGTTATGCTGATGCCCCATTCGGGCGCTCCCAAGCTGTCGCCGGAGGAATATACCTCGGCGTTCAGCCACGATGACGAGGTTGCGACTCCCGGATATTACAAAGTGCTGCTAAAGGACCACGGAGTGACGGCCGAACTGACCGCGACTCCCCGGGCCGGATTTCACCGCTACACTTTCCCCGCCGACAGCGCCGCGAACGTGATTCTCGACCTGGCCCACCACTACGCTACCGATTCGGTAATCAACACCACGCTGACGGCTGTCGGCGACTCGGTGCTTACCGGCGCCCGTTTCTCCCGCGGATGGGGCGAACCGGGGGAGCGCTTCTGGAGCGACCAGCATATTTACTATGCGATAAAGTTCTCGCGGCCATTCTCATCCTCGACCCTGGCGGTAGCTGGTGAGGGGGTTGACCCGTCGGTCGCCGCCGCTGGTGTCAAAGGGCCGGATGTGAAGTTTGTCGCCTCGTTCGAGCCTTCCGCCGAGCCGCTGCTCGTGAAGGTAGGCATTTCCGCGGTTTCCGAGGAGAACGCCCTGGCGAACCTCGGGGCGGAGATTCCCGCCTGGGATTTCGACGGCGCTGCTGCCTCGGCCCGTGCCCTGTGGAACGACGAGTTGGGTAAGATTAAGGTCGAAGGGCCGGAAGATGCGAAGCGTATTTTCTATACCGCGATGTATCATGCGATGACCACCCCGTACCTCTACAATGATGTCAACGGTGAGTACCGCGGCAGCGACGGGAAAGTCCATAAGGCCGAGGGGTTCAACAATTATACGGTCCTCTCTCTTTGGGACACTTTCCGGGCCGCCAACCCCCTATATACCATTACCAGTCCTAAGTTAGCCTCCGACCTCGTCAACTCCATGCTCGCGCAGTACGACGAGTACGGGCTGCTCCCCGTATGGAGCCTATGGTCGAGCGAGACAAACTGTATGATCGGCTACCATGCCATACCGGTTATAGTTGACGCTTATTTCAAGGGAATCGGAGGCTTTGACGCGGAGAAGGCTTACCAGGCGATGAAGACCTCCGCCATGCAGGATGATTTCGGCATTGACCTGCTGAAAAAATACGGCTATATTCCTAACGACCTCTACAACCGTTCGGTCGCCACGGCGCTCGAATACTGCTACGACGACTGGTGTATTTCCCGGATGGCAGAAGCTCTCGGTCACGAGGAGGATGCCCGCTATTTTGCGGAACGCGCCGCGAGCTACGCTAAATATTTCGACCCTGAGTTCGGGCTGATGAACGGCGTGGACTCCAGGGGGCGTTTCCGCCGCCCGTTCGACCCGGCGTTTGCCTCGTATGGTGAATGTGACTGGATCGAGGGGAACTCGCTGCAATTCTCTTTCTTCGTTCCGCACGATGTCAGCGGCCTGATCGGCCTGATGGGTGGCAACGGGAAGTTCGACGCCGCGATTGACCGCCTTTTCACCGAAGCTGTCGACCCCGGAGATGACGCTCCTATTGATATTTCGGGAATTATCGGCGGATACGCCCACGGCAACGAGCCTTCGCACCACGTCGCCTACCTCCACAATTATACCGGGAATTATGCCGCCACGCAGCGCCGAGTGCGCGAGATTGCCGATTCGCTCTATACCTCCGCCCCCGACGGCCTTTGCGGCAACGACGACTGCGGCCAGATGTCGGCCTGGTATGTTTTCTCGGCCCTCGGCTTCTACCCTGTCAATCCTGCTGAAGGTGTCTATGTCCTTGGAGTGCCCCTGCTGGAAAGCGCCACAATCAAGGCCGGCGAGAAGCCTTTCACAATGAAGGCTGTCGGGTTTAGCCCTGAAAACAGATACGTTACGGGTGTCCGGCTTGACGGAAAACCGTATGACAAGCTGTATATCACTCATTCCGATATTCTCCGCGGCGCGGAGCTGGAATTTGTCATGGGACCCGAGCCGAAGAATATTCCGGGCGCCAAGGTGCCCCCTTCAGCCGGTTTGAGAAAATGAAAGGCGCGTTGAAACTGGCTCTGGCCCTGCTATTGGCCGCGGTCGGCGGCAGCGTACCACTCTCGGCGAAGGTGTACACCCTTGCAGCCGGGGGCGCGGAACTCGCGGTTGATGTTTCCCGCGGAGCGAGGATTATCTCACTGCGCCGCGGCGACAAGGAGATGCTGCTCTCGGATTCGGTAAACGGCCGCTTCTATGGCGCTACGATGTGGGTTTCCCCTCAGCGCGACTACTGGCCGGAACGTCCGGCGCTCGACCGCGAACCATACAAGGCGAAATATAAAAAAGGGACTCTCCACGCTGTCAGCGCCACAGACTCCATTACCGGCTTGCGGTTTGAGAAACGCTTTTCCGCGGACGAAACGCTCGGCGGATTCGATATCGAGTACACAATCCATAACGACGGGAAGGAGCCTCGCCGTGTCGCCGTGTGGGATGTGGCCCGCGTGCGCCACGGCCTCACTTACTTCCCTTTTGAGTCAGCCGACATTCCGGGTTGCGAGTCCAATCTTTCTGATTTGACAATCACTCCCTCCCTGGCTGTCTATGCTCCGCCTCCGGGCGTTGTACGCGGCAAGGAGAAGTTCTACGCCAAGACACGCGAGCCCTGGATCGCGCATCGCTCCAACGGCCTCCTGTTCGTGAAGATGTTCGAGCCTACGGAGGTGAAAGACCTGCCCCCCTTGCAGGGAGAGGTCGAAATTTTCTCGGCGCCTGGCAGAAGTTACGTTGAAATCGAGAACCACGGGCCTTACACGCTGCTTCTCCCTGGAGAATCAGTTACTTATAAACAACGATGGTACCTCCACGACGATGACTCCCGCCTCCCGTTGGAGGAGCGGGTTGATGCCTTGCTCCCGCGCCTGACTCTCGACGAGAAGTTGGGGCTGGTAAGGGCTGAAAGCAAGTTCGCTTCCGGGGGTGTCCCTCGTTTCGGAATCCCGACGATAGAGATGGCCGACGGCCCCCACGGCATCCGTGCGGAATTTGAGCGCCAGGCGTTCGTCTACCGCGGACTGACGACCGATTCCGCGACTGTTTTCCCCTCCCTGACATCCCTCGCGGCTACCTGGAATCCCTCTCTTGCCGCTGAATACGGGGAGACCCTCGGCGAGGAAGCCGCTGCCAGGGGAAAGGATGTGGTTCTCGGCCCGGGACTGAATATCAGCCGCACGCCCCTCGGAGGACGCAATTTTGAATATATGGGAGAGGACCCGTTCCTCGCCGGACGGATGGCGGTACCATATATCCGCGGAATACAGTCGAAGGGGGTGGCCGCGTGCGCGAAGCATTTCGCGGCCAACAACCAGGAAACCGCCCGCACGCTGGTCGACGCCCGCGTTTCCGACAACGCCCTCCGCGCGATTTACCTTCCCGCGTTCAAGGCCGCTGTCGAGGAGGGGGGCGTATGGAGCGTAATGGGCGCGTATAACAAGGTCAACGGCCAGTATGCCTGCCATAACTCCCGCCTTGTGAATGATATTCTGAAAGGGGAATGGGGTTTTGACGGGGCTTTGATAAGTGATTGGGGAGGCACCCATTCTACCCGCGAGGCGGCACTGAACGGCCTTGATATCGAGATGGCTACCTATATCGATGGGGAATGGACCAAAGGGGACCAGGAGTATGGCGAATATTATCTCGCGAGACCCTATAAGGAACTGCTTCTCAGCGGGGAAATTCCCCTTGCGACTCTCGACGACAAGGTAAGGCGCGTGTTGCGGCTCAGGTTCCGTACGGAACCCTACTATCGCCGCGGCTCGATCGCGACCAAGGAGCATTTCGATGTCGCTCGGCGTATTGCCGAGGAAGGAATCGTGCTGCTTAAAAACGATACCGCGGCCGGTCAGCCACTTCTCCCGTTAGGTGCCGGAAGGCGTATCCTCGTTGTAGGCGATAACGCCGTGCGTCGGCTGAACGAGGGGGGCGGTTCATCGGAACTGAAAGCCGCCCGGATGGTAAGCCCCCTCGAAGGGATGCGGCAGCGTTTCGGTGATGAAAACGTACGGTTCGCGAGGGGATATGTTGCTCCCGCCGCGACCGGGTTGCTCCCGATAGCTCCTCCGACCGCGCTTGAACTGCGCGCCGGAGAGAGGGCCGTGGCCGATTCGCTCCGCGCCGAGGCCGTCGCTATGGCGCGGGAAGCTGATGTCGTAGTGCTGTTCGGCGGATTGAACAAAAACCAGTATCAGGACTGCGAGTCGGACGACCGGCTCTCTTTCCGTCTCCCGTTCTTCCAGGACGAACTGGTTGATGCTCTGTTGGAGGCAAATCAGAATCTCGTAATGGTACTGTTCGGGGGGAATCCGGTCGAACTCCCTGCCGCGGATAAAATCCCCGCACTGCTTCAAGCGTTCTACCCCGGTTCGATGGGTGGGACGGCCCTGGCGGGAATCATTTCCGGCGATGTGAATCCTTCGGGGCGCCTCCCCTTCACCTTCCCGCGCCGCCTCTCTGACCTTTACGACGTGTCCCCCTTTACGTCTGAGAATCCTCCGACGGTTGAATACGCAGAAGACACCCTTGTAGGCTACCGCTGGTTCCATGCGAAGGGAATCGCTCCGCTTTTCCCCTTCGGCCACGGACTGAGCTACACGACTTTCCGCTACTCCAATTCCCGCCGCGAAGGTGATGCCGTAATGGTTGATGTCACGAACACAGGCGACAGGGCCGGTGCTGAGACAGTTCAATTGTACTCGCTTGACCCTGACGGAGTAAAATCCCTGGCGACATTCAGCAAAGTCTTCCTCGCACCCGGCGAGACGCATACCGTCTCGCTTGATGTATCAGCCGTGCCTCCTGGTGCCGGACTGCTCCTCGGCGACTCCGCACTCAATCTGTAATGCTTTCAAGCGACGACCCAGATGGGCCATTATGATACACCCTCTTAAAAATCAGGGATTTCGGAGGGATGGAAAGTGATGGAGGCGGTTGAGAGGGGGGCGGCGAGGAAGTAGCCGAGCGCCATGGGGCCGGAGAAGAGGCGCGGGCCGGAGCTGTCGGCTCCGATTGCTTCGAGGTAGTCGTGCATCTCGCGGGATATCGGGGCGACAGTGACGGTCAGCACGTCGCCGTCGACCAGCACGGTGTCGTCCTCTTCTTCGGAAATGTCTTTCCTCGTTGTCATGAAAACCTCGTTGATTTCCCCGTCGTAGACCATGTTGCCGCTGACGGCGCGCCACATATAAGCCTCGTCGTTGCGGTAGACGCGTATCCAGTAACATTGTTCCGGCTCTGCGGCGAAGCGGGTCTGCAGGACCGCGACTCGGTCGTATGGCATCTCGATCCACGCGAGGGTCAGCTCAGGGGTGGCGGCCGCGGGTGGCATCAGGCACTCCGCGGTGTTCGCCTCGGCCGTTCCGGGGCGCGTCACCGACAGCAGATAGCGGTGCCCCTCGATTCCCCCCTGCGGCGAGACATAAGGGTCTTCAGGCGAAGCGCCGGAGGGGATGAGGTCGACTGTTGTCCCGTCGGTGAGGTCAGTGAGGCGTACGGTAGCTCCCGCGACCTGGCGGCGGTTCATCGGCTCGTCCATAGGGGTGGTTTCCGTCAGGCTGACTGTCGTGCCATCCTGCGTTACAGCCCCTTCGATAACGAGAATCGGCTCTATGTCGCGGTATTTGAAATCAATCTCTTTCTCGCATCCCGCGAGCAGCAGCGCGGCGGCGGGAAGCAGTTTCAGTAGTCGTGGGCGCATGCCTGGTTAGAATTTGAGGGTGTAGGAAACCGAGGGGACGAGGCCGAACATGGCGCGTTGCACCGCGCGGGTGCCGGAAGGCTTCGACGGGTCGTCCTCGAAGTAAACAATATACGGGTTGTAGCGGCAATAGGCGTTGTAAATTCCGAAAGCCCACTGGGTTGTGAAGCGTTTCCCGCGGCGGGTCCAGGTCGCGGAGAGGTCGAGACGGTGGGTCGGAGGCACGCGGTAGCCGTTGCGCCGCGAATAATAGTAGACGGTTGTCCCGTCAAGCTCGTACTTGGCGTCCGGGGCGGTGATAGGGTTGCCGGAGGAGAAAATCCAGGAGGCGGAGGCGCTCCAGCGTTCGTTGAAGCGGTAAATCGCGGCTACCGATATGTCGTGGCGATGGTCGTTGGTCGCGTCATACCACCGGCCCCCGTTGATTCCCGGAATACGGGTCTCCGTGCGGGATAGGGCATAGGCCACCCAGCCTGTGAGCGGCCCGGAGTTCTTGCGGAACATCAGTTCGGCCCCATAACTGCGTCCGCGCCCGCGGAGGATGATGCTTTCGAGGTTCACGCGGGAGAACATCGTGCGCCCGTCGGCGTAGTCGTAGACGTTACGCAGGTCCTTGTAATACAGTTCCGCGGACCAGTCGAATATGCCGTCGGAGGTCATACCCGAGTAGCCCATACCCGCTTGCGCGGCCCTCTCGGGGCGTACCGAGGCGGAGGTCAGCGCGTAGCGGTCGAACGGGAAGCTGGTCGAGGATGAGCGTACGGCGTGGAGGTTCTGTGTCGCGGTGCCTGCCCCGAGCTTGATGTTGTGGCAGGGATTGATGCTGTACTTGACGCTCACGCGGGGTTCGACGTCGACGTAGGTCTTCGAGGAGAAGTTCGGGGCGCTCTCCCCGATGCCGGTAAATTCGTGGAACCGGCTCCCCGACATTGCCGAGAATACCGACAGCCTCGCACCCGCGGAAAGACCCCAGCGCTCTCCGACCGCGCCCTCGTAGCTCGCCCACAGGGCGTTCTGCCACCCTGAGCGAATCTCCCTCTGGGAGGAGCCCTTGACGCGCATGTCGGCAGATTTTACCCGCAGAAGCTGCGAGCGCAGTCCGAACTCGAGCGAGTGGCCGTCGCTGACCTCCCAGCGGGCTTTTTCGGAAAGGGAAAAATCGCGGACATACTGCCTGAGTTCCTGGTCGATATGCATCATCGTCATTGACATTTTCGGAGAATAGTCGGTGACGGCTCCAGTCGTGGTGAAGGTAAGTCGCTCTCCGGCCCGAGCCGTCCAGTTGACCGAGCCGCCGAGGTTTCCCCAGTACATCCCCATAAGGCGGTCAATGGCCATATTGTCGTGGCTGATGATGAACGAAACGTCGAGGATGTCCCCCTGGCGGGGTATGTAGCGCGCTTTCGCGGTAATGTCGTAGAAGTTCATCACCGTCCCGCGGTATTGCGGTACCATTTGCAGGAAAGCGTCGACGTAGGAGCGCCTCGCCGCCACTGCCACCGACAGCTTGTCGCGCACTACCGGCCCTTCGGCCTTCGCTTTTGCCGCAAGGATGCCGATGGTCCCTCCGGCGTGCCAGCGTTCCATGTCGCCCGGCGCGAGCGCGGTTTCGAGCACGGAGGCGGTCGCGCCTCCGAACTGTGCGGGGAAAGGACCTTTGAAAAGCGTGGCGCGCCCTAAGGCGTTGTCGTTGAAGGTCGAGAAGATTCCCATTACGTGCGACGGGTTGTAGAGCGTTATGCCGTCGAGCTGGATTAGGTTCTGCGAGGCGGTTCCGCCGCGTACCTCGAACCCTCCTCCGCCGTCACCCTCGCCGCGTACTCCCGGCATCAGGGCGATCGACTTTATGATGTCGTTTTCGCCGAAAAGCTGGGGAACCTGCGCCAGTTTGGCGAGTTCCAGGTTTTCAACGCCCAACCTCAGCGCGTCGACTCTCTGCCGGGCAGACTGCCCGGTGACGACAACCTCTTCAAGCGACCCTTGCAGAAGGCTGTCAGCCGCTGCCTCCCCGCCGGGCAGTTCTGCCCCGAGGCAGCCAAGAGCGCCCAAGGCCGCCCCACAGACCGCAAAAGCCATACGGGCTGGTAATGTGGTTGGAAATTTGGATATTCGGAGGTCAAACATTCCGCAAAATTACGAAAATAGCTAAATTCGCGGAAACGAAAACCCTGATTAAAGTTTCGCAAGTTTTCAACTTGCTTTCTGTGAATGGTGAATAGTGAAAGGTTAAGATAATACTTCATGTTAAACGGACTATTATCTTCACTCAGGCTTTGCCTGATTTTCACTTTTCACTTAATTCACTTCAACTGAGCTTGCGAAAGTTGAAAGATAGAATAATGAAGGAAGTACAGATTGGTTTTGAGCCGGAAATCGCGGCCGCGGCCCCGGGGCTGGCGGTTGTCAGAATCGCGGCAGAAGTCGTCAACGGTCCCACCGATCCGGCCCTGCGGCGCGAGCTTACTGAGCTGGCCGAGCGGGTAGAAAGCTCATACGCCCTCCAGGATATAAACCACCGCCCAGGTATCGCCGCGACCCGCGCCGCCTACAAGGCGCTCGGCAAGGAGCCGAACCGCTATCGTCCCGCCCAGGAGCAGCTAATGCGCCGGATAGTGAACGGCAAGGGGCTGTACTTCATCGACAATCTCGTGGATGTCTGCAACTATGTCTCCATCGCGAGCGGTTATGCGATCGGGGCCTTCGATTCGGAAAAAATCGCCGGCGACACGCTGACCCTCGGGGTTGGGCGCCCAGGAGAACCATACGAGGGGATAGGCCGCGGTCCTATCAATATCGAGGGAATGCCCGTCTACCGCGATGTGACAGGGGGTGTCGGGACCCCGACGAGCGACAACGAACGCACGAAAATAACCCCTGCCACCCGCCAGCTTACCGTCTGCATAAACATCTATGGCGAAGAGATGCCCCCTGCGGATGTCGCCGAACTCTACGCCTCGCTCCTTCGACGCTACTGCTCCGCCACCTCCCTCTCCGTCGAAATCTTCCGTCCCTGAGAGTGGCGTTAACGTAAATTGAAGCGCAGGCCGATGGTGAGCTGGAGGATGTCGCTGACGCGGTGGGAGCTGTTGCCGAAGGCGCTCAGGACGTAGATGTCGCAGCTTCCAAACTCGTAAAAGGCAGTGAGCGACTGGCTGCGTCCCCGATAGCCTCGGAAATGCCAGGTAAAACGCTCGCCGATTGAAATATTGGTTCGGATTTTTGTCGGCAGCAGGTAGTATCCGGCGGCATAGCGGTCGGGCTGTTTGAGCCAGAAACGGCTGCTCGCGATTGTCGTGAAGTAGAGGCTCGCTGTCAGTGGCTGGAAGCTGAACCTGTCGTTAATCCGGAAGTTCCAGGGCACGAAATTCTCTTTCAGCGCCAGCACGGCCTTGCAGGAGTTGGAATCGTATTTCGGAACAATCCCGACGCTGATGTCGGTCTCCCATTTGTCCCCTCTGCCGTATGACCATCCCGCTCCGGCGGATACGATTCCCATCCCGCCCCCGGACTGGAGGAGGGTGTGCGACGGTATCAGTCCCGACGCCGCCGCTTGCGGCGCTCCGGCAGCGGCAATTGCCGCCGCGACGGCGATTTTAGAAATGAACGACCTCATACTCATAGCTGTCATCCGGATTTATCGTGAACAGGAGGTAGGAGCGTTTCAGGATGTTGGCGCACTCGTAGTACATCACCCCGTCGCCGAATATATCGCCGGCCTTGATGTTGTGGCCGTGGCCGTAGAGGCAGAACTGCAGGCCGGGAAACCGGCGGAACAGCGCGTGGGTCTCTTCTGCGATATTGTTGTTGAACTGCTCGCTGTAAGGCGCGGCGTGCATCAGGACGACGGTCTTCTCCGCTCCCGCCGGAGCTGCCTCAAGTTCCTTCTTCAGGAACCCCAGGTCGGGGACCGGAGCGGGGTAGTCGAACTCCAGCGCGTTGGTGTTGATACACAGGAACTTGACATTCCCGGCCACGAACGAAAAATTCAGAGGCCCGTACATCGCCAGGTACGCGTCGATGCCGGTCGCCTGACAGTCGTGGTTCCCGATTACGCAGACATACGGCATTTTAAGCCCCTCGAGTATGTCGCGCTGCCATTCATATTCTCGGGTAGAGCCGAATTCCGTAAGGTCCCCTCCGTGGACCACGAAATCCAGGTCGCCCCGCCGGTTCAGCAGCTTCACAACCTCGCGGGTCTCGTCATAGCCGCGCTGCGTGTCGGAAATCATGGCGAACTTTATGCTATTCTTCCCTGCCGTGATTTTCTCTATGCGGGATATGTTTTTAGAAGTCAGATGTTTATCGCCCGAGATGTTCACGTCGTACGGGTGGCTTTCGAGCAGGTCGCATCCCGTGGCCGCGAACATCAGTATGGCGCCGGTTGCTATGGTTAGAAGGGGCTTCATCGGTTGCGGAAACAATGGAATATGGAATGTTGCGGAAACAATCGGTTATTTTCAAGGCTGCAAAGTTCCGCAAAAAACCGATGCCCGTAAAGTCCGCGTTTGCCGCAAAATTGTGCAAAAACGCCACTCCTCTCACCCTCTGCATTCCTGTTCACGGGATGGCATAATGAGAAAGGCGGCCGCCCTGGGCAGGGGCGGCCGCCTTAATGGCGTATTTTGCACGGGGGTTACCAGTCGAAGGGGAAGCGCTCGATGTCTTCCTCGACGAGGTTGGTGCCCTGCTGTACCTCGATGAAGGTCAGGGGGGTGGTGGCGCGGAGGGTGTGCATCTGGCCGCGGGTGATGGTGATCACGTCGCCGCGGCTGACGGTGCGGCGCTCGCCGTCGAGTACCAGTTCCCCTTCGCCGTTGATAATCGTCCATACCTCGTCGCGGCAGTTGTGGCGCTGGTAGCTAAGGGCGCAGCCGGCGTTGATTGTCAACTGCTTGGTGAGGGCGCAGTAGCCGTCGGGGAACTCTACCATGTCGATTACCTTGTATTGGCCCCAGCGGCGCTCTTCGTACATCGGGCGTTTCCCGAGGTCGCCGACGAGGTGCTTGAGGTTCTCGCTGAGTTTGCGTTCCGAGACGAGGATGCCGTCGGGCGATGCGGCGACTACGAAGTCTTTCGCGCCGATGCAGACTACGGGAATCTCAAGCTCGTTGATGACGTAGGTAGAGGTGCAGGCGTCGGTGATTACGTTGCCGTGGGTGAGGTCGCTCAGTTCGTCGGTCAGGGTGTTCCAGGTTCCGAGGTCGCGCCAGTCGCCGGAGTAGGGAATCACGGCAACGGAGTCGGCCTTCTCCACTACCTCGTAGTCGAAGCTGATTTTCGGCATTTTGCCGTAGTTGGCGCGGAGGGTCTCGAAGGATGCCTGAGGCATATAGCGGTCGGAAATCTCGTTGAGGTAGCCGAGACGGAAGGCGAACACGCCGCCGTTCCAAAGCGCTCCTTCCGCGATCAGCCGTTCTGCCTCGGCGACTTCGGGCTTCTCGGTGAAGCGCGATACCGGGGTAGGCTTTCCGTCGACAGGCGTCGCTGCCGGGACGATGTAGCCGTATTTCGCCGAGGGGTAGGTGGGGCGGACCCCCATCAGCACCAGGTCGGCGCCCCCCTCGCTTACTGCCTTGGCCATCAGCCCGATGGTCGAGAAGTAGGTGTTTTCAGTATAGGAGTCGCACGGCATGACGATTACCGGCTCGTCGGGCGATGTCCCCTGCGAGCGCAGGTAGGAGCAGGCCAGGGCGATCGCGGGGAAGGTGTCGCGGCGTTCCGGCTCGGTGACTACCGCGGTATCCTTTCCTAACTGGATGCCGATAGCGTCGAGCTGGTTGGCCCCGGTAGCGACCACGATTTCGTCTGTGAGGCCGGCCTCGCGGATCTGGCGCGCCACGCGCTGTATCATAGACTCCTTGCCGCCGTCGGGGGTTGTCAGTACGCGGAGGAACTGTTTTGAGCGGGAATTGTTCGACAGGGGCCAGAGACGCTTGCCCGAACCGCCTGATAAGAGGATGATTTTCATATCGTTGTCAACGTTTTAGTCCCAGTGTCAGCGTTCGGCGCGCATGGGGTTGTTGAGGAAATCTTCGTAGCTGAGGCGGATGCCGTCGGCAAGCTCGGTGGAGTACGTCCAGCCGAGAGCCTTGGCCTTGCTGACGTCGAGCAGTTTGCGGGGAGTGCCGTTGGGGCGGCTCGCGTCCCAGAGGATTTCACCCTCGTAGCCCACGGTGCGGGCCACCAGTTCCGCCAGCTCCTTGATTGTAAGCTCCTTCCCGGTCCCTGCGTTGACGGTCTCGTTGCCGGAATAGTTGTTCATCAGGAACACGCAGAGGTTCGCCAGGTCGTCGACGTAGAGGAACTCGCGGAGCGGCGACCCGTCGCCCCAGCAGGTGACGGTCGGCTCCCCGGCCTCTTTCGCCTCGTGGAAGCGGCGTATGAGCGCCGGAAGCACGTGGGAGTGCTCGGGGTGGTAGTTGTCGTTGGGGCCATAGAGGTTGGTGGGCATCACGGAGATATAGTCCGTGCCGTACTGGCGGTTGAGGAACTCGCAGTATTTCAGGCCGGAGATTTTCGCCAGTGCGTATGCCTCGTTGGTCTTTTCCAGCTCCGAGGTGAGCAGGCAGGATTCGGGCATCGGCTGCGGCGCCATACGCGGGTAGATACATGACGAGCCGAGGAACTCCAGCTTGCGGCACCCGTTTTTCCACGCCGCATGGATGACGTTCATTTCCAGCATCATGTTCTCGTACATGAAGTCGGCCAGCGCCGCGGAGTTGGCGGCGATGCCCCCTACCTTCGCGGCGGCGAGGAAGACATATTCCGGCTTCTCGGCGGCGAAAAACTCGTTGACGGCCACCTGGTTAGTCAGGTCGAGTTCCTTGTGGGTGCGGGTTATGATATTCTCGTAACCCTGGCGGCGCAGTTCGCGCACAATCGCCGAACCCACCATTCCGCGGTGGCCGGCGACGTATATCTTGGAATCTTTCTGCATCATTTTACTATGCCCTTTTCGAGATATTCGGCGAGGTTGGTCCTGACGTGCTCCCCGGCGCGCTCGACGGCGACTTTCGCCATGTCGGCGTCAACCATGAGGTTGACAAGCTGCTCGAACGAGGTCTTTTTCGACGGGTCCCACCCGAGCTTGGCCTTGGCCTTCGACGGGTCGCCCCAGAGGTTTACGACGTCGGTCGGGCGGTAGAAGTCGGGCGAAACCTCGACGAGCACCTTGCCGGTAGCCTTGTCGATACCCTTCTCGTTCTCGTTCTCACCCTCCCAGCGCAGCTCGATTCCGGCGCGGCGGAAGGCCAGCTCGCAGAACTCGCGCACGGAGTGCTGCTCGCCGGTGGCGATCACGAAGTCCTCCGGCTTGTCGTTCTGGAGAATCAGCCACATGCACTCGACGTAGTCCTTGGCGTAGCCCCAGTCGCGGAGGCTCGAGAGGTTGCCCAGGTAGAGCTTGTCCTGCTTCCCCTGCGCGATGCGGGCGGCGGCGAGGGTGATTTTGCGGGTGACGAAAGTCTCGCCGCGGCGCTCCGACTCGTGGTTGAAGAGGATGCCCGAGCAGCAGAACATGTTGTAAGCCTCGCGGTACTCCTTGATAATCCAGAAACCGTAGAGCTTTGCGACGGCGTAGGGGCTGTAGGGGTGGAAGGGGGTGTTTTCGTTTTGGGGAACCTCCTCGACCTTTCCGTAAAGTTCCGAGGTGGAGGCCTGGTAAATGCGGCATGTGTCCGTCAGGCCGCAGAGGCGCACGGCCTCCAGGATGCGCAGCACGCCCGTCGCGTCGACGTCGGCGGTAAATTCCGGCGAGTCAAACGATACCTGTACGTGGCTCTGTGCCGCCAGGTTGTAAATTTCGTCGGGGCGTACTTTCGATACAACCTGCATGATCGACATTGAGTCGCCGAGGTCGGCGTAGTGGAGATGGAAGCGCTGGTGACCTTCGAGGTGGGCGATACGCTCGCGGTAGTCGACGGACGAGCGGCGGATTGTTCCGTGTACGTCGTAACCCTTTTCGAGGAGCAGTTCGGCCAGATAGGAACCGTCCTGTCCTGTGATGCCGGTGATCAATGCGGTTTTCATAACAATTTTCTTTACTTAGGAATTGATGGAAATGCGATAAATGATGATATATCCCGGTTCCCCGGGGGCAGGCCCGGAAACCCGGAATATGGATTCCGTTTTCCCGGCGGACAACCATAAATGACTATCCTGTCTGTGTTTGGATGTTTAGACCGCGAAATTAGCAATTTTTCCCGATTATCCTGTCGTTATTTGCTTATTTTAATCGCATTTGTACAAAGGGGATTATGGGATTTTCTTATCCGGATTGCCGGTAAGGAGCCGCGGATATGAAAAGAGGGGGCGTCATCGGCGACGCCCCCACTCCAGCTATCCACAGATTTCCCCTACCACAGGGAAACTATTCTCTTCTCTGATATTTTGTGATTTCTGATGAGGTCGTTGATAAAGGTCGGGATAAAGGTTCCTGATTAGTCGCTTTATGAATAACGGTTTGACTTTAACCAATCTAATCTGTCGTTTTTTTTGTGGATTGTATTCTGTATGATCGCGGGGATGCGGCGCCCTCATTCGTATCGGATGGCTTCGATGGGGTCGAGGTTCGCGGCCTTCTTGGCCGGATACCAGCCGAAGAAGACCCCGGTCACGGTGCAGACGGCGAACGACAGCACTACCGAGTAGGCCTGGATATATACCGGCCAGTGGGCTATCAGGTTGACGAGCCAGGAGGCCACGCATCCCAGGATGATTCCTATGACGCCCCCGCTGACACTGATTATGACCGCCTCGATTAGGAACTGCGACAGGATGTCGATTCCCCGCGCGCCGATTGACATTCGCAACCCGATTTCGCGGGTGCGTTCCGTCACGGAGACGTACATGATGTTCATAATCCCGATGCCTCCGACCAGGAGCGATATGCCGGCGATACAGGCCAGCAGGATTGTCATCATGTCGCTGGTAGAGTTCATCATCTCGCTCAGTTCCTGCTGCGAGCGTATGTCGAAATCGTCCTCCGCGGCGGGCTTGATTTTGTGGCGCTCGCAGAGCATCGAGGTGATTTGCCCGATTGTCTCGTCGGTGCGGGCCTCGTCGACGGCGCTCGCGAAAATCCCCTGGATATAGTCGATCGCGAGGATGCGCTTCATGACGGTTGTGTAGGGGGCGAGCACGACGTCGTCCTGGTCCATCCCCATCGAGTTGGTGCCTTTCGATTCGAGCACACCGATGACGGTCAGGGGGATCTTGCCGAAACGGATTACGCGCCCGACGGGGTCCTCCCCTCCGGGAAAGAGATTGTCTACCACGGTCTTCCCCAGAACGCATACTTTCGCTGCGCTCTTTATGTCGTGGTCGGAAAACATCGCGCCGTCCTTGACCTTCAGCTTGCGTATGTCGAGATACTCGGGGGTGATCCCGTAGATGGTCGAAGGGTAGTTGTTGTTGCCGTTGACGAGCTGCCCCCCGGAGTTTACCGACGGGGAGATTGCCGCCACGCCTGGAAGGGAGGCGAGCGCCTCGTAGTCGGCGACCTCGAGGCTCTGCATGTCGTCGGCGCTCTGACGGACCCCTCCGCGCTGCATATGGCCCGGATGGATCATAATCATGTTCGACCCCATTTCGGAAATCTGCTCCTTGATGCTGTTCTTGGAGCCTTGACCTATGGCGAGCATCGTTATGACCGAGGCAACGCCGATTATGATTCCCAACATCGTCAGGAAGCAGCGCAGCTTGTTGTTGTTCAGCGCTTTCAGCGCTATTTTCAGGAGGTTCAGTATGTTCATTGCCTCAGTCGTTGTCGGTTGGAAGTGCCTCGAAAGCCTCGCGGGCCGAGGCCGGAGCGGGGTTGAGGGTGTCGGCCACCACTTTCCCGTCGCGGAGCACGATGTTGCGCGACGAGTATTCGGCCAGCTCCGGGTTGTGGGTCACGAAGATAATCGTGCGCCCCTTGGCGTGTAGCTCCTGGAAGAGTGTCAGGATGCTGAACGAGGTGCGCGTGTCAAGGTTGCCGGTAGCCTCGTCGGCCAGGATGATTACCGGGTCGTTGACTAGGGCGCGGGCAATCGCCACGCGCTGCTGCTGGCCGCCCGACATCTGGTTGCTTTTGTGGTTCAGGCGCGAGCCCAGCCCCACGGCTTTCAGCGCCTCGACGGCCTTCTCGCGGCGCTCCTTCGCCCCCACCGAAGGGTTGTAGAGGAGTGGCAGCTCGACGTTCTCGACGGCGGTTGTCTTGGGTAGCAGGTTGTAGTTCTGGAACACGAACCCGATTTTGCGGTTGCGCGTCACGGCCCGCTGGTTCTTGCTCATCGACTGCACCGAACGGCCGTCGAGAAGGTACTCCCCTGAGGTCGGGGTGTCGAGACACCCTAATATGTTCAGCAGCGTCGATTTGCCGGAGCCTGAGGTGCCCATGATGGTTACGAACTCCCCTTCGCAGATGGTGAACGAGACGCCTCTCAGGGCCTTAACCTTTTCACCTCCGACGATGAACTCGCGCCGCAGCTTCTCCACGCGGATTATTTCTTTGGCCTCCATATTCTTTATTGTTATTCAGGCTTTTGAACATCCGGCTTATTTCTTTTTGCGGCCGGGAGGCTGCGGGGCGAACGGGGAGCGCTCGGCGCCATCCCCCGAGGGGGCGGCCGCCATGGTCGAGTAGCCTGTAGCTACTACCGCGCCATCCTTCAGCCCGGAAACAATCTGGGTCTTGATGCCGTTGGAGGCTCCGACTGTCACGGCGGTAGGCACGAGCGAGTTCCCTTCGACAACCCATACGACTTTCTCCCCTTCGCCGGTGGCCGGGACCTTCCCGGCGGCTTGCGGCAGCTTCGAGTCGCCGCTTTCGTCAGCCTCAGGCTCGAAGGTGAACGCCTTGGTGGGGAGAAGTAGCACGTTTTGCTCCCGCATGACGTAAATCGTCAGGTTCGCCGTAAGCCCCGGAATCAGCTTGTGGTCGGGATTGGGAGCGGCCACTACTACCTCGTAGGTAACGACGTTGCTCTCAGTTGTCGGGTTGAGTCTGACCTGCGTAACCTCCCCTTGGAACAGCTCGTCGGAGTAGGCGTCGACCGAGAACGTGACGGGCTGTCCGACCTTGACCTGGCCTATGTCGGCTTCGTCTACGTTGCCGATTACCTGCATATTGTCGAGGTCGGCAATCGTGTATAGGTTGGCGACGTTCATGTTGGATACGACCGTCTGCCCGACCTCCACGTCTCTTGAAATCACGATGCCGTCGATCGGCGAGTATATTTCGGCGTAGTTGAGGTTCTTGGCGGCTCGCACGCGGTCCGCTACAGCCTTGTCGTAGGCCGTCTTCGACACTTTCAGTTCCTTCGTCGAGGTTTGGAACTCGTAGTCGCTGATTAGCTGTTTGTCATGCAGGGCCTTGTCGCGGTTGTAGTTCGTCAGGTTGTACTCGTAGGTCAGCCGGGCCGACTCCACGTTGGCTTCCGCGCTGTTGAGCTCGCTCTGGAGGAGGGTCTTCTCGATTTCAGCGATCAGTTCCCCCTTGGAGACTACGGAGTTGTAGTCGGCATAAAGTTTGTCGATTATGCCTGTCACCTGGGTGCCGACGTCAACCTGCGTGACCGATTCTATGGTGCCGGTGGCGGTGACGGTCTCCGTCAGTTCCCCGCGCTCGGCCTTGACGGTCTCCAGGCTTGTCTTCGGCTTCTTGGCGCAGGACGCTAATGCGAGCGCTGCGGCCCCTATTAAAAGCAACTTGGTGGTATTCATTTTGGTAACTATTGTCTTCACTTCTTTCACTTTTCACCCTTCTTACGGCAGCGTGATTGTCGCCTCGCGGTAGAACTGTATCATTTTCAGCCCGAGCATCGCCATGTACTTCGATTGCAGCAGCGTGTGGCGCGCGTCGATATAGGCGTTGTGCGAGGTAAGCAGCTCTATGGCGTCTACGTAGCCGAGGTTGAAGCGTTCGTTGGTCAGTTCGTCTGTCAGGCGCGCCGACTCGAGCTGTGTCTGCGCCGCCGTGAAGCGCGACTGGGCCGAACGGGTGTCGATATACCAGTTCTCTACTGTCTGCGCCAGCTCCGTTTCCCGCTTGTCTATGTCGAGCTGCGCGTCGAGTTTTGCGACATTGGCGCGGGCTACCGCCGTCTTGGTCTTGCGGTTGTCGAAAATCGGGAGGGCTAGGGTCAGCCCGATTGACTCGTTCCACCCCTGTTTCATCGAGGTGCCGAACGATTCTCCCGGAGCGTAATAGCCGGTGCCGACACCGGCCGAAAGCGAGATTTTCGGAAGCCGTCCCGCCTTGGCGATCGCGACGTCGAGTTCGGAGGCCGATTTTTCCAGCTCCAACCCTTGCAGCTTCAGGTCGGTCTGCCGCGCCAGCGCGTAGCTTTCCGCCAGCGGAGGGAGTTGGGCGAGCACCTGCCCGTCCGACCATTCCACCCCGCGGAGGGTGATGTCGCTCTCGATTCCCAGTTCCAGAAGCTGTTTCAGCTCCATGCGCCGGGTGTCGTAGGTAGCGCGGGCGTTTACCAGCGAATAGCGGTCCTGTTCATACTGCGAATTGAGCTGAGCGTAGTCGACCCGCGAGAGCTTTCCGGCCTCGGTCAGTTGCCTCGCGCGGTCAGCCTGGGCCGCGCTGAGTTTCACCGCCTCCTCGTAGATGGCGATTGATTCCTTGGCGTACAGGATGTTGAGATATACCTGCAGAAGGTCTGTCTCGAGAGTGCGCAGGATGTCGCCCGTATTGAGCCGGTCTATTTCCGTGCGCAGGCGGTTCTGCTTGATTGTGTTCTCGCGCTGTCCGCCGTTCCATATGGTCCATCCGGCGTTCAGCCCGTATGAGCTGTTGTATGAGTTCTTGTCGCCGCGTCCCCAGGGGGCGTTTGTGAAGCCGTGGGTCGTCGCGAAGTCGAGCGTCGGCTCCCACTGGGCCTTCGCCTCCTCGAGATTGTATTCGGCGGTCTGCTCGCTCAGGCGCGACTTGCGGAGCGAGATGTTATGCTCCCTGGCATACTCCACGCAGTCGGCGTAGCTCCATCCGGAAGCCTCACCCGCTGTCGCGGAAACCTCTCTTGTTGCCGCCGGAACCTCTCCTGTTGCCGCCGGAACCTCTCCCGTGGTCTGTCCGAGAGAACCGGCCATTCCCGCGAGCAGGAACGCTGTCGAAATCAGGTATCGTTTCATCGGTCACTCTGTTTTGCCGACAAAGCTACCCAATTCCCCCACTCCCCGAAAATCCGTTCAACAAACCGCCCCCTTTATCCCACGAACTTGTGGCGGCGGGTTATTTCGGTTTGCCGACGGCGTGGGAGGCGAGGTAGGCCTGGAAGGGGGCTTTGAAGCTGTCACCAATCGGGAGGTACAGTTCCGGGCCCATCACGACGCGGTTGCGCTCGATCTGCCCGACATGGTCCATGTTGACGATATACGAGCGGTGGATTTGCAGGAAATTGTCGGTCAGCCGCTCCTTGATGCTTGCGAAAGAGCTCAGGGTCAGCAGCGGCGTCGCATTCCCGCTGACGTAAATCTGGAGATACTCGCCGTACCCCTTTATATAGCGGATGTCGGCCAGCGAGACGCGGATATAGCGGTAGTCGACCTTCACGAACAGCGAGCCGCTCCCGGGCTGCGGCGCTGGCTCCGCCGCAGGGGTGTTCTGATGCCGCTGGATGTAAAGCTCGAGCGCCTTCCCCGCGGCGCGGTGGAAGTCGGCGAAACCGTACGGTTTCAGCAGGTAGTCGACCGCCGACACGCGGTAGCTGTCGACGGCATATTGCGGATAAGCGGTAGTGAAGATAACCATCGGGGCTTTCGGGAGCGACTTCACGAAGTCCAGGCCGTCGAGGTCCGGCATGTTTATATCGGTCACAATTAGGTCGGCCTCGTTGGCCGAAAGATATTCAATCGCCTCGAAAGCGCTCTGACATTCCGCCGCGAGTTCCAAAAAGGGTGTCTTCTCGACGTAGCTCTTCAGTTTTTCCAGGGCGATAGGCTCGTCGTCAATTATCAGAGTTTTCAGTTTCATTGCATGGGATTGTCAGGTTAACGGTGTATGCCGAGTCGGTGGAGTTTATCTCGAGCGAGGCGCGGTCGCCGTATAGGAGCTGCAGGCGCTGTTTGACGTTGCTGAGGCCGATTCCTCCGTCGGAGGCCTGTTCATCCCCGCGGGAATGGCGGCTGTTGACGCAGGTCACGCGGAGGGTGTTCCCCCCGAGCTCCATCGAAACCCCGACGAAGGAGCTTTCCCGGTAGCTGACCCCGTGCTTGAATGCGTTCTCGATGAACACAAGCGACAGGAGCGGGGGCACCGATATACCCCGAGTCTTCTCTTCCGGGGGAAACTCCGTCGTTATGCTGACGCGGTTTTCCGGGAAGCGCAGTCGCATAAGACGGAGGTAATTCTGCAGGAACCCGATCTCGTCAGAGAGGGAAATCAGCGGTTTTGAGCTGTCGTAAAGCATGTATCGCATCAGATGCGACATATCTATCACCATCGCCTGGGCCCGCTCCGGGTCTATCTCGATCATGCCGTGGATATTGTTCAGCATGTTCATGTAGAAATGGGGGTTGATTTGCGCCTTGAGGTATTCCAGGCGCGCCTCGGCGTTGGTCTTCATCAGGCTTTCGCGCTCCAGGCGGTCGTCGAAGCGCTGGAAAATAAGTGCGATTGCCAGGTTTCCCCCGACTACGAGCAGCGAATATGTGAAATCCAGGAACAGCGGCAGCGGGATAAGTGACCTCATATGGGGGCGTGGCCGCGGATGCGGCCCGTGGAACATTTCGGCCATACGCAGGAAGTCGAAATACTGGTAGCACCACATCAGCGCGAGCGCCGCACCGGTGGCGACGAAATAGACCCGCAGACGGTTCTTTAGCAGCAGTTTCGGAATCAGCAGGAAATTGTTTACCAGGAACAGCGCGATGAACGGCAGAAGCGTCCGGGCCATGCGTGCCAGCAACGCCCCGTCGAGCAGCGGTTTCGACAATTGCGCCCGGGTGCTCATCGCGTCAAGCAGGTACAGCCCGATCGCGAGCACCCATAACCCTGCGTACACCCAGCTTTCAAGTTTTCTGTCGCGGAAATCCGTCATAACTAACCTTTAAGTAACTGTTCAAAATTATTTTAAACTAACGGGTCTGATTATTTCAATATTTCTCCGGCAAAATTTTTGAATCTTTTTCTCTCATCATCAGTCGTGTAGCTCGCTACACTCCTTCTTCTTCGAAAAAAATATTCTAAAAATTTTCCTCGGACAAATATTAAAATAATTTTGACCAGTTACTTATTCCGCAAAGTTAGCGAAAATTCCCCGATTCCCCCCGTCCGTTCAACCAACCCCCTCTTTCTCCCAACCAACCGCTCCTCCCCCCGAACCATCCGCGGCCGCGTATTGTTAATGATGGTGAAATACTATTGCTCACGACGTTTCAACTTGGAAGGATGAGAAACATACTCCCCCCGGCGATTATGGCCCTTGCCATTTCAATGCCTTACAATGGATTCGCCCATAACCCTAACGCGCGGATCGCGAAGAACGACACGCTCCCGCAGGTGTCGCTCGGCGATGTCGATGTCGTCGCCCGTGTCAACCATCTGAGCGAGGTCTCGAAAGTCGACCTCGCCGTAAATCCCGTAAAGTCGTCGCAGGAGGTGCTCCGGACTGTCCCGGGTCTCTTTATCGCGCAGCACGCCGGAGGAGGCAAGGCGGAGCAGATGTTCCTCCGCGGCTTCGACCTCGACCACGGTACCGACATTAACATCTCCGTAGACGGGATGCCGGTCAATATGGTGAGCCACGCCCACGGGCAGGGATACGCCGACCTCCATTTCCTCCAGCCGGAGGTTATCGAGAACGTAGATTTCGACAAGGGGCTCTACAATATGACGAAGGGGGATATGGCGACCGCCGGTTACGTCGCCTTCAAGACCCGCGACCGCATGCCCAACGAGGCCGCGGTCGAAATCGGAATGCACGACTACCAGCGCTACCGCGCCTCGCTGTCGCTGATTAACCGCCGCGACGAGAGCTTCTATTTCTCCGGCGCTTTTCTGAGCGACAACGGGTTCTTCGACTCGCCCCAGCATTTCAAGCGCCTTAACGCGATGGCGAAGTACACTAAATGGACCGACGCGTCGAGGTTCAATATCATCGCCTCCCATTTCAACAGCTCATGGAACGCCTCGGGGCAGATTCCTGAGCGCGCCGTCGACAATGGGATGATCGGATGGTTCGGGTCGCTCGACGCCAGCGAGGGGGGCTCGACCTCCCGCACGAACCTGCAGTTCATCCACCGCCTCGACCTCTCCGACGGCGGTCAGCTCAACAGCGATTTTTACCTGTCGTATTACACCTTCGACCTCTTTTCAGACTTCACTTTCCAGCTTAACGACCCGGAGCACTGGGACGAAATCAACCAGCGCGAGAAGCGCGTAATCGCCGGAGGACATACGGAATATGACAACCACTTCCATGTCGGCGGCGAGACCTGGAAATGGACCGCGGGTGCCGGGTTCCGCTACGACCACGTCATGGACATCGCGCTGTACCACGCCGAGCAGCGCCACCGCCTCGGCACTTACGCCCTGGGCGACATCGACGAGAGCGACCTCTTCGGATATGCCGGGATTGAGATGAATGTCGGCCGGTGGATGTTCAACCCTTCGGTGCGCGTCGACTGGTTCCATTTCAATTACGCCGACAAGACCGCCGAGAAGTACGACGACCGGGGTTGCGCCCAGGCCTTCGTTTCCCCGAAACTCAACATAATCTATAACCCCTCCGACAACGTGCAGCTCTATCTCAAAGGGGGCCGCGGATTCCATAGCAACGATGCCCGCGTTGTAGTGGTACGGGACGGAAAGAACGTGCTTCCGCAGGCTCTCGGTGCTGATTTCGGTATCCACTGGAAACCTCGCAAGAACCTGATGCTGAACGCCGCGGCCTGGTACCTGCATATGAACCAGGAATTTGTCTATGTCGGCGACGAGGCTGTCGTAGAGCCGTCGGGCAAGAGCCGCCGGTTCGGGTTCGACGCCGGATTGCGCTGGGAGTTCCTTAAATATTTCTACCTCCAGGCAGATTATACTTACAGCAACGCACGTATGACCGGGGAACCGAAAGGGGAGGATTACATCCCCCTGGCCCCCGAACACACGCTCCTGGCCGGACTGACTTTCCGCAACAGGCATGTAACCGCCTCAATCCATACCCGCTGGCTCGGCAACCGTCCCGCCAACGAGGACTGGTCGCTGACGGCCAAGGGGTACTGCGTGACCGACATCAACGCCTCCTATACCTGGCGCAAGTTTACTTTCGGTGTCGCGATAGAGAACCTTTTCAACACGAAGTGGCGCGAGGCGCAGTTCGCTACCGAGACCCGCATTCCCGGCGATTCCGAGCCGCTGACCGACATCTGCTTCACCCCCGGAACCCCATTCTCCCTCCGCGGCTTCGTCTCCTTCAAATTCTGACCCTTCTACCCGGAAGTTATCTATCTCTCAGATACAGATAGAAATGCCAGATCGCGAGGGCCGTGGAGACCGCGACATTCAGGGAGTGTTTCGTGCCCTCCTGCGGGATTTCCAGGCAGAGGTCCGACGCGTCGACTACATCCTGCCGTACTCCGTTGACCTCGTGGCCGGCGATTACTGCGTAGTGCTTTCCCGCTTCCGGGCGGAACTTGTCGAGCGGCACGCTGTCGTGGGCCAGTTCGAGCGAGCATATCGTGTACCCCTCGCCGCGCAGGGCGCCGACAGCGTCGAGGGTGTCGGCGTAGTATTCCCACCTGACGGTGTCCTCGGCCCCGAGGGCTGTCTTGTGGATTTCGGGCGAGGGCGGGGTGGCGGAGATACCGCAAAGTATAACCCGTTCTACCCGGAACGCGTCGCTGGTGCGGAACACCGACCCGATATTGTTGAGGCTCCGTACGTTGTCGAGCACGATCGCGAGGGGTATCTTCTCTGTCTCGCGGAACTCTTCCGGGGTCACGCGCCCCATTTCCCATATCGTCTTTTTCTGCATGGCGGTCTATTTCTCCGCGAAGTTACTTAATTTGCAGCTTTTTCTGTAACTTTGCGTCTGATTAGTGCGTTATTAATGCAGAACGCGGGGCGTGCCGGATTACGGCAGACCCCCTTTGAACTCAACATACAGTTAATCATGGAATCAACACGTCAAGCCAAAATATCGCGCCTTATCCAGAAGGAACTCAGCGAGATTCTGCGCCGCGAGACCGCCAAGACCCAGGGGGTACTGGTATCGGTGTCGGCCGTGCGCGTAAGCCCCGACCTCTCGATCGCTAAGGTCTATCTCTCGATTTTCCCCTCAGCCCAGGCTAAGCAGATTCTGGAAAACATCGAGCGCAACGCCCGCACGATCCGCTACGACCTCGGGACCAAGGTGCGCTTCCAGCTCCGGAAGATACCCGAACTGGCCTTCTACCTCGACGATTCGCTCGACTATATCGAGAATATCGACAACCTGCTTAAAGAGGGCGACGCGTGATGCTCTCGCTCCGGGTCGCGCTGCGCTACCTGTTTTCGAGGAAGAGCCACGGGGCGGTTAACATAATATCGGCCGTTTCCGTGGGCGGGGTCGCCGTGGCTGCCGCGGCGATGGTTATCGTTATGTCGGTTTTCAACGGTTTCAGCGGCCTGGCCGAGTCGAAGCTCTCCCGAATTGACCCCGACCTCTCCGTGGTACCCGCGGAGGGTAAGGTGTTCGCCGGGGCCGACTCTCTCGCGGCGCTGCTGCGCCGTATCGACGGGGTCGCGTCGGCCGAGCCGGTGCTGACCGAACAGGCTTTCGCCGCCGTGGAGGAGAAACAGATGCCGGTGACGCTCCGCGGGATGACCCCCGCCGGTCTCGCCGCATCAGGATTGGGTGAGGCGGTTATCGACGGCGCTTTCTCTCCCGGAGCCGACGCAGCGCTCCTCTCCGTCGGCACCGCCTTGGGCCTTAACGTGCGCCCCGCGATGGGGATTCCTGTCGCGGTGTTCGAGCCGAGGCGACTGGGCCGCGTAAACCCCTCTAATCCGGCGACAGCCTTCCGGGCCGACTCGCTGAGTGTCGGAGGGGTGTTCCAGATTGAGCAGGAGGAGTATGACCGCGACCTGTTGGTGGTGCCCATCGCGATGGTGCGGCGCCTCCTCGACTACGATACCGAGGCGTCGTCCCTCTCGCTGACCCTCGCTCCGGGATCCGATTTCAAAGCCGTGCGCGCCGAGGTTGAGAAAGCGCTTCCCCCGGGCCTCGAAGCCCTCGACCGCCGCCAGCAGCAGGCCGACGCGTTCCGTATGATTGCGGTTGAAAAATGGATTACCTTCGTGATGCTTGCCTTTATCCTCGCCGTCGCCTCTTTCAACATTGTCAGCACCCTCTCGATGCTTGTCATTGAGAAACAGCAGAATATCGGCGTGATACGGGCGATGGGGGGTAGCCGGAGGTTCATCAGCTCGATTTTCGCCAACCAGGGTTGGCTCGTGACGGTCGCCGGAGGTGTCTGCGGCATTATCCTCGGAAGCGCCCTGGTACTCTGCCAGCAGCATTTCGGCTGGGTGAAGTTGCAGGCCCCGGATCCCGCGATGCTGTCGGTCGACAGCTACCCCGTGCGCCTCGATTGCGGCGATCTCGCCGTTACCGCCGCCGTAATCCTCCTCGGCGCCCTCATAATGGCCGCCGTCGCCGCCGCGATATCTTACAAGAAAACCAGGCCTTAAGGCCTGGTTTTCTTGTAAGATATCGGTGAATTGTGAATAGTGAAAGGTGAAGAAAATTGTTAGTTCTTAACCTTTAGCTCTTGGTTTTGTCCCTGGTGCGAGCCGCCGCGGCGGCGAGGGTGTCAGAAAGAAGGAACCATACGGGGCGCCTCGTCGTCGGCGTCCTCCCCGGAGGCGATGGAGTTGGCCATCACTACCGCCTTGGAGATATGGTCGCAGATGTTCGCCGCCCCGATGAGCTTATCGATTCCGGCATGCACGAGCGTCTCCTTTACCTGAGGCTGGACGCCGGAGAGCACGATCGAGATTCCCTCTACCTGCGACGATTTGATGAGTATTTCGAGGTTGTGCATCGCCGTGGAGTCGATGAACGGCACTTTGCGCATGCGAAGGATGCGAACCTTCGGCTTGGCTCCGGGGGTGGAGCGCATCAGTTCGTCAAACTTGGTCGCGACCCCGAAGAAGAACGGGCCGTCGATTTCGTAAACTTCCACTCCGGGAAGCACGTCGAGCACTTCGTGGTGGGTATAGTCGAGGTCGGTCCCCTCGGCTACGTCAAGCTGCTCGGAGTAGACGCGGATCTGGGTGTTCTCCATGACGCGGCGCAGGAAGAGCACGACGGCCAACAGGAGGCCGATTTCTATCGCGATCGTGAGGTCGAATATAACTGTCAGAAGGAACGTCACCGCCATCACCGACACATCGCTCTTGGGGCTTTTCAGCAGTCCGGCGATCGTGCGCCAGCCGCTCATGTTGTAGGCGACCACGACAAGCACCGCCGACAGGCACGCCATCGGCACATAGCTGATAAGCGGCATCGCGAAGATAAAGATAAGGAGCAGCGTAACGGCGTGGATTACCCCGGCCACCGGAGTGCGCCCCCCGTTGGAGATATTCGTCATGGTGCGGGCGATAGCCCCCGTCACGGGGATACCCCCGAAGAAGGGAACGACGGCGTTGGCTATACCCTGGCCGATCAGCTCCGTGTTGGTGTTGGTATGCGAGCCGGTCACGCCGTCGGCCACCGTCGCGGAAAGAAGCGACTCGATCGCGCCCAGCACGGCGATTGTGAACGCCGAGGGGAGGAGCAGGTTGATTGTCGCCATATCGAATGTGAAGCCGTGGAACTCAGGCATCGTCGCCCGCATTTCGCCGAAGCGGTCGCCGATAGTCGTCACGGCGAAGCCTGGAAGAAATCCGCGGAGAACCGCTACTCCGGCGGTTACTATGACAATAGCCGCCAATGCGCCCGGGAGGCGCTTGGAAATCTTGGGAGTCAGCGTGATAATCAGCAGCGAAACGGCCGATACGGCGAGCGTTGCCGGGTCAGTCAGCCCTAAGTTGCTGAGGTAGACACCCCATTTGGGCAGAAACTCGGAGGGGAGGTCGGTTAGCCCCAGGCCGAGGAAATCGTTGACCTGCGTCGAGAAGATTGTCAGGGCGATACCCGCCGTGAAACCGACTACGATAGGGTAGGGGATGAATTTGATGACCGTTCCCAGGCGGAACAGCCCCATTATAATCAGTATCAGGCCCGCCATAAAGGTCGCCATCGCCAGCCCTCCGAGGCCGAAACGCGCGATAATGCCGTAGACAATCACGATGAACGCGCCAGTCGGGCCTCCGATCTGGACGGAGTTGCCGCCGAACAGAGACACTAACAGGCCGCCGATAATCGCCGTGATAAGGCCCGTCGTCGGGCTTACGCCCGACGCGATACCGAACGCGATTGCCAGCGGGAGCGCCACGATGCCGACTACAAGTCCGGCGGTGAGATCGGCCTGGAACTTCTTGGCGCTGTAATGCCTCAGCGCTGACAGCAGCTTGGGTCGGAAATCAATTTTACCAGAAAAATTCATTGAAACTGTACCTAAAATATTGAAACCTAAAATATAAAATATAAAATATTGAAACCTGAAATATTGGAACCAAAAGAAACTTTCCCCGGGGAGCCTCCCCCGGAATCAGACCGCGAAGTTACGAAATTCCCCTAAATATTTTTTAACATCCTCCAATAAATCTTCAAATTCCGCTCAACTCCCCTCTTTCCTCGCTTCCCCTCTTCCCCCGCCTTCACCCGCCTTCCCCCGCCTTCCGCTGCCTCCCCCGCTTTCCCCCTTCCCTATACCGTGGCGAGCCGTAAGGCGAGCTCCCCAAAAAACAAAACTCCCAACCCTCCCAGCTTTCCCAAATCTCCCATAATTCCCAAAACTCCCATCCCCTTCTCTCCCCCTTTCCCTCTTTCTTGCTTTTTACGGCGCGATTGCGTAACTTTGGTCTCCGAAAGAATAACTAACAATTTCGGACTATGAAAATCGTTAATTTCGCTGAGCAGAGGTCGCTCGTCAGCCAGTACATGGCCGAGCTGCGCGACATAGACGTCCAGACCGACATGCTCCGCTTCCGGACCAACCTGCGCCGTATCGGCCAGATTATGGCATACGAAATCAGCCGTACCCTCCAATTCCGCCGGGAGGAGATCCAGACCCCGCTGGCGAAGGCCGATGCCGACGTGATTGACACCAAACTGGTGCTCGCGACCATTTTCCGCGCCGGGGTGCCGTTCCACCAGGGCTTTCTCGACTATTTCGACCGGGCTGAAAACGCCTTTGTCTCAGCCTATCGCAAATATAAGGAGAAGGAGAACTTCGATGTATGCATAGAGTATCTCGCCTCTCCGCGGCTCGACGGCAAGACGCTCGTGCTGGCTGACCCGATGCTCGCCACCGGGGCCTCGATGGAACTGAGCTACCGTGCGCTCCTTACCAAGGGAACCCCCGCGGAAATCCATGTCGCCTCGGTTATCGCCTCGCAGAAGGCTGTCGACTATATCGCCGAACACTTCCCCGCCGAAAAGACTACCCTCTGGGTAGGAGCCATAGACCCGGAAATCAACGCCCACTCGTATATCGTTCCGGGCCTGGGCGACGCAGGCGACCTCGCCTACGGCACCAAGGACTGACCCCCGCCAATAGAAAATAAAGAAACCGGGGCGCGCCGATCGGCGCGCCCCGGTTATGTTTTATCCGATGCGGGGGATTAGAGGGCTACCTTGGTAACCTTGTTGCCCTGGCGGCGGATGAAGATGCCATTGGCGGGTTCAGCCACGCGGATGCCCTGCAGGTTGAAGTACTCAGCGGCAGTGTTAACGTCAGCACCAACTACCTCTACGGCACCGGTTTCTGTAACGGTTACTTTTTCAGGAACGTCCTGGACAATAGTCAGCTTGCCCTCTTTAACGCCTGTCCAGCCGTTCAGCTTGCTGACGGGAACGACAGATACCTCGCGGACGTACATAGGAACCTTGCGCTGGCAGGAAAGGCCGCCCGCATCCCAAAGGAGGCTGATGTAGTAGTGGTCGTGCTCCAGGTTGCTCTCGAACTCGGCGATACGCCATCCGGGTTTGTTCCAGAACTCTTCGTTGCGGTCAGAGATGTAGGGATAGTCGTAGGTGTCCTGGTCGCCGTCGTCCATAAGTTTTACCTGGAAAGGACGGGGACCCTCGGGATTGTACCATGCGTTATCTACACCGGTAACGTCAACGTAGTAAACGACGCGCACACGGCAGGGCTCGCCAACCTGGGGAAGAGCGAAGTTGAAGTTGCCGTAGCCGTCCCAGCGATCAGTGTACATCTTGAGAGCGGAGTCGCCTGAGCCGGCGGGATATTCAACGAGGGGGCATTTCTCGTTGGCATCGGCTACGTTCTGTGCCTTCAGGCTGTTGAACCACCAGGATGCGAGACCCCAGCCTTCGGCCATGGAAGCCTGGCCCTGAAGGCCATCAGCGGGATACTGGGCATAGAGGTCACCGTCTTCTGCGGTAAGACCCCAGGAGAAACCGGGGGCGATGGGGTAGGCGAAGGCGTCACCTACGGGGAACTGCTCCGCGGAAGCGGTCAGAGCGGCTGCTGCCGCTGCGAGAAGTAAAAATTTCTGTTTCATAAAGTAGAAATTGGTTAAGGATGGAAAATAGATGTTTTGGTATGCGTTAGCGCATTAATGAGGGAGGGGTTGTAACCCCGGGGGCTGGGGCTTTGCCTCGCCCCCGAGGTTTATCTTCTTCGGATGCCTTATCGGCGCAGGTTGGGGTTCTTTTCAACCTCGGCTGGCGGATAGGGTTGGTAAATCGAGTAGTTCGGGTCGAATGTCGGAGAAACCTTCAGCTCCTCGGCCATATAGAGGTCGGTGGTCGTGGTGTAGGTTACAGGCATGTCTTTGTAGACCGGACGGCCGGAAGCGGCTGTGTTCACGCGCTGGTAGGTAGTGGTCTCAGTTCCGGCGGGAACGAGAACGTAGTTCTGCGGGTTGGCTTCTTGGTCACGGCGCTGCATCCAGGAGTCTTTGAGACGGTTAAGCGTCGGGTCAGCAATACCCTGTTTGCGGAAGAGGTCGGAGCGGCGCGAGCAAAGGGCGATTGGGTATCCGGCAACCTCGTAGCCGTGTTCGGTGAAGGCCTGTTCGGCTACATTGGTGATGGCGGGCATTTTACCCGGATCATATGCGCGTTCCATTACCTTGCGCAGAGCTTCCGTAGCTTCCGAAGCGTATTCCCCGGCCATAGCTGCGGATTCGGCGAACCATAGGTAGACTTCCGAAACTCGGATAAAGCGATGGTTATGCGGTGCGGTCATCATGGTTTCCGACTGCGGGAGGCTGTAGTCATAGGGGGCGGCAATCAGGTTTCCGTCGTTGTCGCAGTTGATGCTTACGGAGGAGAACATAGGGTGGTAGACACCGATTATGTTGTTTTTCTTTTCGGCGGAGTATGGGTCAGTGTCATTAGTAGCCCACCAGTCTACGCAAAGCGGGGTCCCGTCGGTAATCTTATAGACGTAGATTTTGGGGTCGATCATCGCTCTCTTACGGGGGCCGTCGGGATAATTAGCCCAGTACCAGCGCTCGGGCATAAAGTCACCCCAGCCGGCTTTGAACTGAGCAAAGCGGTGGCATTTAACCCATTGCGAGGTGAAGTCGCCCATGGCACCCGTACCCGGAGTCCCGTAGAACGTTACCGTCACAATCTGCTCGTTGGAATAGTTGTTGCCGTAGCTGAAAACCTGCTTCCAGTCCTGCTCCATGCGGTTGGGATAAGTCCCGTTTTCGCAGTTGGTGTAGACATCGTGCCCGGCATCGGCGGCTTTCTTCCAGTATTCAGACTTGAATAGGGGATAGCCCGCCATGTTCATATAGACGGCGCACATAAGGGACTTGACGGCCTGTTTGGAAATCCAGATGTTGGTGCCGTTGAACGCGTATTCGGGATATTTCGACTTGTCGTTGTAGGAGACCGGGAGATTGCAAGCGTCAGCCTTGATAAGGTCGTCCTCGATCAGTTTGTAGACATCCTCGACGCTGCTCAGAGGCGTCTTGTTGTTATCCGGCTCGTTATGCTCGTTGATGGGGAGCGGACCGAAGACGCGGACGAGGCGGAAGTAGGCGCTGGCGCGCCAGAAGTAGGCGTTACCCTTGGCCATGTTCTTGATTTCCTGCGGGGCGTCGGCCTTGTCGGCGTTGTCGATAATCAGGTTGGCTGCCTGGATTATTTTGTACTGGAAGGACCAGAGGTCGTTGACGCCTTTGTACTCGTTGGTTTCGGCGTACTCGTCGGCATACTGGTAAGCCTCGTTGCCCTGCTTGGCGGCGGTAGTCATATCGTCGCCCTGGCAGTCGGGGATATAGGGGTTGGTATGTCTCTGCGAGTATGCCACGTTGTAGTACAGGGCGTTAACCGAGAGAATCAGGTCGTTCTCTGTCTGGAAGAATGTCTCTGTAACCATTTGGCCTTTTGGATCCTCTGTCAGGAAGTCCTCGCAGGAGCTGAGGACGCCTCCCGTCGAAAGGGCCAGTAGTGCCGCAACCGCGGCGCTGTAATATTTATTGTGGTTCATGGCTGGTATCTTGTTTAGAAGTTAAGACGGACACCCATAGTGTAGATGCGCGGCGCGGGGGTAGTGCCGAAATCCACGCCCTTCTTCCATTCGGCTCCGCCGAAGCTCATAGTCGCGGGGTTCACGCCCTTGTAGTTTGTGATGGTGAAGAGGTTCTGGATGGAGAACGAGATGCGCACGTCGGCGAACTTCGTTGTTTTCTTGGGAATGTCGTAGGCGAGGGAGATGTTCTCCAGGCGGAAGTAGTCGGCATCCTCGAGCCACTTCGTCGAGGTCCCGGGGTTGAAGCTGGAGGTAACCTTCGAGGGGTCGGTGAAGGTCTTGCCGATTCCGTCGAACCAGTCGGCGTCGGTCACGAACTTGGAGTTGCCGATGAAGGAGTTCATCGCGTAGCGGAGCACGTTGAGGCGCTGCGCTCCGAACGAGCCGTTGAAGAACACGTTCAGGCTCCAGTTCTTCCAGCTTACGGTGTTGTTCCAGCCGAGTGTGAAGTCGGGGTTGGCGTTGCCGATTACCTCGCGGTCTTCGGAGTCAGGTTTGTCGGTCTTGTTGCCGTTCTTATCGTAGTACATGTCGACGCCGGTTTCGGGGTCAAGGCCGGCCCACTTGTAACCGTAGAACGAACCGATAGGCTCACCTTCCTTGACGATGAGGGCCTGGTCGACTATGGAGACAATGTTCTCGGAATAAATTACGGGTTCAAGGGCGGTAAGTTTCTCAACCCTGTTCTTCATATAGGAACCCTGGATGCCGGTCGACCATGTCCAGTCGCGGCCTTGGATGATAGTGGCGTTGATGCCCAGGTCGATACCCGTGTTGGATACCTCGCCGGCGTTGACGTAGTACTGCTTTCCGCTGAGGTAGGCGGGAGGTGATGTCATCAGCAGGGCGTCGGTGGTGCGCTTGTAGTACCAGTCGAAGGTGAAGTCGACGCGTCCGTTAAGGAACCCTGCGTCGATACCTACGTCGAACTGCTTGGTCTTCTCCCATTTGAGGTCTGGTGTCGGCATCTTGTCGGACCACATGCCTGGAATCGGTGTCTGGTTGCCGTAGTATGTAGAGGTCTGGGTCAGCAGCTCGAGGGTCTCGTACGGGGAGATGTCCTGGTTACCGATTATACCGAAGCTGGCGCGGAGTTTGAGGTTGCTGAGAATCGGGTTGATGGGCTGCATGAACTTCTCGTTGGAAATCGTCCAGGCGAGGGCCACGGAGGGGAAGTAGGCCCACTTGTTGTTCTGCAGGCGCGAGGAACCGTCGGCACGGAAGGTGACGGTCGCCATATAGCGGTTGTCGTAGTTGTAAATCGCGCGGGCCACGGCCGAGAGGAGGGTCCACTTGGAGTAGCCGTTGGAGGCTCCCTTAGTCTGGGCGAGGCCTACATTCCACCATCCTACCGATTCGGTGAGGAGATTTTCGCCGCTTATGCTCATATTGCGTGAGGTGGAGCTTGTGGCTTCCCATACGGCGGTCGCGGTCAGGTTGTGCTTCTCGTTAAAGGTCCCGATATAAGTCAGGTTGTTGGTCGACTGGAGGAGCCAGCGGTTAGAGTTGCCGTTGCTCATGCTGGAAACGGAGCCGGAGGCACGGTTGGTCGAGCTGAAGCCGTAGTTATAGGAGTTCCAGTAGTCGACACCGTTAGAGGTCGTGAAGGTCAAGCCCTTGCAGATGTTGAAGCGGAGGTCGAGATGGCCGTTCACGATGTCGCGGCGGCGTTCGTTGTCCTGCTTGATGGCTGCGAGGGGGTTCTCGCCCATGATTGAATTATAGGGGTCGGTGGCGTAGGTCTTGCCGTCCTCGAGGAACATGTCCATGGTCGGTGAGAAGGTGAACGCACCCCACAGCGGGCCGGTCGTTATCGAGAAGCCGCTGATGCCGTGGCCGTTGCCGTGGCTGAGGTTGACGTCGGCGTTGACGTTGAGCCATTTTGTGATGTCGGCCTTGATGTTGGCCCTGACGGTGAAGCGCTCATAGGAGGAGTTCTCGATTACGCCCTTGTCCTTCATGTAGTTGGCCGAGATATAGGTCTGCATCCCCTCGGTGCCCTTTGTGAAGACGAGCTTGTACTGCTGTGTGTTGCCGGTGCGGAAGATTTCGTCAATCCAGTCGATGCCTTCTTTCGTGCCGTCGATGTACTCCTGCAGCTCGGCCTCGTGGCCGGTGGAAGCGCCGGGGAGGTACTTGATCAGCGCTTTCGCGTAGTCGCTGGCGCTCATCAGCTTGGGCAGGTGGGTTGCCTGCGACCATCCGAACGTGGCGTCGAGGGTGATGTGGGATTCCCCCTTGGTCCCCCCCTTGGTGGTGATGATTACCACGCCGTTGGCGCCGCGGGAGCCGTAGATGGCGGTCGAGGAGGCGTCTTTCAGAATCTGCATCGAGGCGACGTCCTCGGGGTTGATGCCGTCCAGGCCCGACTCGCGGACAAGGCCGTCGACAACGTAAAGAGGCTCGTTGGACTTGTTGATGGAGTTGGAGCCGCGGATTCGGATTTTCGGAGAGTCGCCGGGAACTGCGCCGGGAATGACGTTAACGCCCGATACGCGGCCCTGGATGGCGTCGCCGACAGCCAGGATCGGCTGGGCCTGGAACGACTTGCTGTCGAGCACCGAAACGGAGCCGGCCAGGTCGGCCTTGCGGACCACGCCGTAGCCGACAACCACTACCTCGTCGAGGGCGGCGGAGTTGTCCTCGAGCTTGATGTCGAGATGGTCGTAAGAGGTGACTTTGACTGATTTGGCCACATATCCGATGGAGGAGACTTTGATTGTGGCCGGAAGTGATTTTACCGCGATGGAGAAATTACCGTCGATGTCGGTCGCGGTGCCTGCCGAGGAGTTTTCGACAATTACCGTGGCTCCGATTACCGGCTCGCCGGTGTTGTCAGTCACGGTACCTGTGACGCTTTGGCCGTAAGCGGCGAATATGCCGCAGGGGAGTGTCCATAGCATCATCAAAAGGAGTAACCTGAATCTGTTCATGGTATAGGACTGGTTTTTTAATACAATAGCGCAAATTTAGACAAATTTTCACCAATTACCCCCCCGATTAGTTAAATCGTGTTAATGTAACCGCAATGCCACATTTCTGTTAAAACGGGCGCCCGCACCGTGGCCGGTGCCCTCTGACCCGAGATTTCCGTTTGGCGGTTACGGGGAAATGACGTAAATTTGCGTTTCAGAGATTGTCTAAAATTTTTTCCGAATGATTTTCAGAGCTGTTTTTGAGAGAATTTTTAGATTTGAAGAGGGAGCGATGCGGGCATCGTGACCGATGAGAAGCTAAAAATTAGCCAAAAAGAGCCTGAAAATCAGAAGAAAAATCCATTTGAAAAAATTTTTAGACAATCTCTTAAACCCGCCCGGCGCGGAGCCGCCTCCGAGGGCTACACCATAATTATATATAGAGTATGCAGAAAGTAAGACCAAAGAAGGCCCTCGGGCAGCATTTCCTTACCGACCTCTCGGTCGCGGAGCGCATCGCCTCCACCCTCGACTCCTTCGCCGGGATGCCGGTAATAGAGGTCGGCCCGGGGATGGGGGTGCTGACGCGCTTCCTCCTCGATAAGGGCCACGACCTCGACGTCGTCGAAATCGACGGCGAGAGCGTCGAATACCTGCGCACGGAGTTCCCCGGGCTCTCCGAGGAACATATTATCGCCAAGGACTTTCTGAAGCTCGACCTCGGCGCCCTCTATCCTGGGCGTAAGTTCTGCGTGATAGGAAATTACCCCTACAATATCTCCTCGCAGATTTTCTTCCACGTGCTGGAATGGAAGGACGAGTGCGTCTGCTGCTCCGGCATGCTGCAGAAGGAGGTGGCCGAGCGTATCGCGGCGAAGGAGGGAACCAAGGCCCGCGGCATCCTGAGTGTGCTGCTCCAGGCGTGGTACGATGTAGAATACCTCTTCACCGTCGACGAGAACGTGTTCAACCCGCCTCCGAAAGTGAAGTCGGGGGTGATACGCCTGACGCGCAACGCCGTTACCGACCTCGGATGCGACCCGGTGCGCTTCAAGGCAGTCGTCAAGACCACTTTCGGCCAGCGCCGCAAGACCATACGCAACTCGGCCAAGTCGCTCCTCCCTCCCGGAGCCCCGATGCCCGACTCCCCCCTTATGGCCCTCCGCCCCGAGCAGCTCTCGGTCGCGCAGTTCGTAGAGCTGACGAATCTCCTGTCGGAGATTAGGGTGAAGGGTGAAGAGTGAAAAGTGAAGGAAAATCTTGATTTATAAGAATTATAAGTTTTTATAAGAATTATAAGAATTTATAAAAGCCTAATATTGTTTTGAGCGATGAAGGAGTTTGACGAAGAACAGCTTGAGAACGTCAAGGATATAGTCGGGCGCCGCGACGACGAGGCGGCCCGCGCGCTGCTCGCCGACCTCCATCCGGCCGACATCGCGCAGCTTTACAACGACCTTAACCTCGAGGAGGCCGAGTATCTCTACAAGCTCCTCGACGACGACAAGGCCGCCGAGGTGCTGATGGAGCTTGACGAGGATGACCGCCGCAAGCTCCTCAGCGGCATGGAGCCGGAGGATATCGCCCGGCAGTATATCGACCACCTCGACACCGACGACGCCGTGGACCTTATCCAGGACCTCGACGAGGAGGACCGCGACGAGGTCCTATCCCATATCGACGACGTCGAGCAGGCCGGCGACATCATCGACCTCCTGAAATATGACGAGGACACCGCCGGCGGCCTTATGGGCACGGAGATGCTCGTCGTCAACGAGAACTGGTCGATGCCCGAATGTATCAAGCAGCTACGTATGCAGGCCGAGGACATGGACGAGGTATATAATGTCTATGTCGTTGACAACGAAGACCGTCTGCGCGGAACCCTCCCGCTGAAAAAACTGATTACCCATCCCTCGGTGTCGAAAATCAAGAACGTTATGGAGACCGACCCGGTGGCCGTAAAGACCGACACCCCGCTCGACGACGTGGCGATTGACTTCGAAAAGTACAATCTCGTCGCGATGCCGGTCGTCGACTCGATCGGGAGGCTCGTGGGGCATATCACGGTCGACGACGTGATGGACCGCGTACGCGAATCATCGGAACGCGACTACCAGTTGGCTTCCGGTCTGTCGCAGGACGTGGAATCAGACGACACCATATGGCAGCAGACCAGGGCGCGCCTTCCCTGGCTGCTGATAGGTATCGCGGGCGGCATCGGCAACTCCCTGATTCTCGGCAGCTTCGAGCAGGGGTTCGCAACCAACCCCGCGATGGCGCTCTTCATACCGATGATTGGCGGAACCGGCGGAAACGTCGGAATCCAGTCGTCGGCCATTGTCGTGCAGGGCCTCGCCAACGGCTCGCTCGACATAAAGGAATCCGGGCGCCAGATTCTCAAGGAGGTCGGTGTAGGCTTCGTCAACGGCCTGATAATCTCCCTGATAGTGTTCGCCTATAACGCCTTCAGCCTCAACCCCTGGAACCCGACGACGCTCGCCGTCTCGGTGTCGCTGATGGCTGTCGTGCTGTTCGCGTCGATTTTCGGAACCTTCGTGCCCCTTACCCTGGAAAAATTCAAAATCGACCCGGCGCTCGCTACCGGCCCTTTCATCTCAATCACGAACGACATAATCGGCATGCTGATCTACATGCTGATTTCCCAGGCCCTCATGCAGGCCCTTATGTGATTATGTATCAGATATTTCATTCGGTAGAGTTCTACGTCGTGCTGCTGACGGTCGCCGCTGTGGTCGTCGGGGTGCTGAGCGCGCCCTCGGGGCGTGGTCCCGCCGAGACGAGCTTCCTGACCGGATTCCTCCGCGAGAGCCGCCGGGGGGAGCCGATGGAGCCGTCGATAGAGATTGAGTGCCTCCCCGACGGGAACGTCACGATTACCCGCTACGGCCTCCACGGCCTGACGACCGCCTCCACCGTCGCCCTGGCGGTCACCCGCGCCGGGTTCGACATATCGATAGAGGAACGCGTGACCCCGGGCGGAGCCTCCTATGGCGTCGCTCCCGAACCGATTGACTGCGCGGTGTTTATCCTTGCCGACCTTGGACACGAGCGCTACCACCTCAAATACAACTCCCAGTCCACCTCCACCTTCGCCGCCCTCACTTTCCGCAACACCCCGGGCCTCCGCGCCCGCCGCCCACTGACCTGAGGGGCACTCCATAACGGACCGTCCGGGTAACCTCGTCCGCATTAAGCCTCATTAAGGAAATTTTTCCTTATTTTTGCGGGCCAAAGTGTTGGCAGTGACAAAATTTTCGTATCTTTGCACTCGGATAACGCCGCCGAATGGGTTTGCAGGGCGTAACTCGTTGAGACACACCCTCGTAACCGTCAAGCTCCTCTGACGGCGCAATCGGAAGAAATAAAATACACCAACATACTTTTTACTTATCAACTATGACTAAAATTGGTATTAACGGCTTCGGCCGTATCGGTCGCTTCGTTTTCCGCGCATCCTGCAAGCGCGATGACATCGAAGTAGTTGCTATCAACGACCTTCTCCCCGTTGACTACATGGCTTACATGCTCAAGTACGACACCATGCACGGCCAGTTCGACGGCACCGTTGACTTCGACATGGACAAGTCCCTCCTCATCGTCAACGGCAAGGAAATCCGCGTTACCGCGTGCCGCGACCCGAAAGAAATCGGCTGGGGTGCTGTAGGCGCTGAGTACGTCGTTGAGTCGACCGGTCTCTTCCTCACCAAAGAAAAAGCCCAGGCCCACATCGAGGCCGGCGCTAAATACGTCGTTATGTCCGCTCCCTCCAAGGACGACACCCCCATGTTCGTTTGCGGCGTGAACGAGAAGACCTATGCCGGACAGCAGTTCGTTTCCAACGCTTCCTGCACCACCAACTGCCTCGCCCCCATCGCGAAGGTTCTCAACGACAAGTTCGGCATCGTTAACGGCCTGATGACCACCGTTCACTCCACCACCGCTACCCAGAAGACCGTCGACGGTCCTTCCATGAAGGACTGGCGCGGAGGCCGTGCCGCTTCCGGCAACATCATCCCCTCCTCGACCGGCGCCGCAAAGGCAGTAGGCAAGGTTATCCCCGAACTCAACGGCAAGCTGACCGGTATCTCGATGCGCGTCCCCACCCTCGACGTTTCCGTTGTCGACCTGACCGTCAACCTCGCTAAACCCGCTTCGAAGGAAGCCATCTGCGCCGCCATGAAGGAGGCCGCTGAAGGCGAACTCAAGGGTGTGCTCGGCTACACCGAAGACGCAGTCGTTTCTTCCGACTTCCTCGGCGACACCCGCACCTCCATCTTCGACGCCAACGCCGGTGTTTACCTGACCGACAACTTCGTAAAGGTTGTTTCCTGGTACGACAACGAGATCGGCTACTCCAACAAGGTTCTCGACCTCATCGCCCACATGAAGAAAGTCAACGGTTAATATCCGCCACTGGCCCAACCATACAGAAGGCGCCGCGTCAATACCTGACGCGGCGCCTTCCCTTTTCCCGAAGCCAAAGTGTATTGTCTAAACCATAAACCTTAACCCGTAAACTCTCCATAGGCGCTGTCGCGTGGTGCGCGAGGCGTGAGCCGAGCGAAGTGTCGGCGCGGGTGCTCTTCCCCCCGCGGAATCAGAAGTATGTTAAAATGGGTTAATGGATTGGCCGAAATAAGGTTTTTCGCTAACTTTGCGGGCATACTTGTAAGCTAATCGGGCGTTTTAACGCCAATTTGGCTTGTGCAATTGATAGCAAATACGTTAATCAATCATAGATTTAGAAACCATAATTATTGAATTATGAAGACCTTACGCAAAATTGGGATGATGATCGCGGTCGCTTTTGTCGCTCTCGGCTTCACTGCCTGCGACGACGATGACGACGATGCCGTAGCAAACGCTTCCTTCGCCGGAACCTGGAAGATTATTGAGAACACGAATCTCACCTCTACCATGACCTCTCCCGATATGCTCGTCGATTCCGAAACGCCCGCTACCCCGGTCGCACTGGTGTTCAACGTCGACGGAACCGGCTCCCTCAAATATACCGCTCTGGCCGAAGAGTCCTATGACGAGGACGGCGACGGAGTTTTCGACGGCACCGAGCTGGTGGAAAAAGAGTTTGAAGGCCCCTTGACCTACACCGTGACCCCCCGCGACCATGGCCTTACAGACCTGGTAATCACGCTCGAACCGACTGATTACTACAAGAACAGCGCAAAAGATGCCGAGGACGGAAAGCTGGTTCTCAACACCGTTTACAGCATCAAGGGCGACCTGATGTACCTCTACCTGAAGTACCCGCAGTCCCCCGACGTGCTTCGCAAGCAGTAATCCCCTTTAAAAGAGATATATAAACGCTCCCGAATGGTTGCAAACCATTCGGGAGCGTTTTTTTATTGAGGCGGAAAGTTGCATTATCGCATACGGGCTACCACTGCCGGTAGCTAACTTCGCGTCACAGGTGTTTTTCATAAGTTGTTATTAATTCCCTAATTCTATGAACGACAAACAGAAAGAGCCCGGAATGGTATCGGGAGGGGATGCGGCCCGGGTGAAGAGTTTCAGCTCGTCGAGGCGGATTGACGAGATTATAGTCCATTGCTCCGCGACGCGGCCGGAGCAGGGTTTCACGGCGGCGGATGTCAGGCGGTGGCATACGCGGGAGCGCGGTTTCAGCGATATCGGATACCACTTCGTGGTGGAGACCGACGGCTCGGTTTCAGCGGGGAGGCCCCTCGACCGGGCCGGGGCGCATTGCAGGGGGCATAACGCCCGCTCGGTAGGGGTCTGCTATATGGGAGGAATCGGCGCGGACGGCAAACCGGCGGATACGCGTAACGCGGCTCAGAAAGCGGCTATGAGGGAGCTGCTTTCGGCTCTGGCGCGCTCTTTCCCCGGAGCGCGGATACGCTCCCACCGCGATTTCGCCCGCAAGGCGTGTCCCTGCTTCGACGCAACGGCGGAGTACACTCCCCTTTGCGGCGGAGGCTGAGCTCAAAGCGACGCCACGGATGGGCCGTTATGATCCGCATTCGGGATGGGTTATTTTTTTGAAGCGATTTGGGCGGAGTTTCGATTTATTTCGTAAATTTGTGCGCCATTAAAAGCACAAACCGCCCATCGCTCATCGTATGACCAAGCCTAACCCCAAACTCTGGCTCTATGCCAAGGACTATCTGATTATTATCTTCGGAATCGCCATGTACGGCCTGGGATTCTGCGCCTTCATAGCTACCGCCCCCGACAAGGTGGTGATCGGCGGAATGGCGGGCTTGAGCCAGGTGGTCGACATGATTACAATGGGGCTGTTCGGCTTCCACGTCCCTTACTCGGTGACGATTTTTACCGTCAACTGCCTGATGCTTATAGCGGCGTACAGGATCGTGGGGCGCACGTTCGTTGTCAGGACGTTGTTCGGCGTCGTCGTTATCTCGCTGATGTTCGCGGTCTTCCAGCCGCTGTTCACCCAGCCCCCGGTAGAGGGGCAGACTTTTATGGACGTGATTATCGGAGCCGTTCTCTGCGGCCTGGGTATCGGCCTGGTGTTCGTCCATAACGGCTCGACGGGTGGCACGGATATTGTCGCCGCTGTGGCCTCGAAGAAGAGCAACGTTTCGATCGGCCGCGCGATGATGTACTTCGACCTCTCGATTATCAGCTCCTCCGTGCTCCTGAAATTCATCTTCTATCCCGACTTTGATTTCCAGGATTCGGTCCCGGCGCTCGTCTACGGCCTGATTACCCTCTTCGTGATTCCGTTTATGGCGGACATGATGATTAACACGAACCGTATGGCGGTGCAGTTCATCATCTTCTCCCCCAAATGGGAGGAAATCGCGACGGCGATCAACAACGAGGCCCAGCGCGGATGCACCGTCCTCAACGGCATGGGGTGGTATTCCAAGGCCGAGGTGAAAGTGCTCCTGGTGATGTGCCGAAAGATAGAGTCCGTGACGATTTTCCGCATCATCAAGTCAATCGACAACGACGCGTTCATAACACAGGCCCAGGTAAATGGCGTTTACGGTAAGGGCTTCGACGAACTGAAGCTCAAGATGCGCCGCCCGGGGAGCGTCGAGGAGAAGCCGGTGCGCCCCGAACCAACCACACGCATACTGTGATGAACCGTTTCTTCCCGTTCCGCGCCCTTTCCAGGGTGCTTGCCCTGCTGATGCTCGCGGTTTCAGCCGCGCCTCTGGGCGCCCAGGAGCTTACCTGGGATGTCGATTTCGCCTCGGTGTTCGACAACCGCGAAGGCTCCAACCGCTATACCGACACCAAGACCTTTTTCTTCACCAACCTCGCTCCTGAAATCGGGCTCCGTTTCTCGGGAAAGGACCGTATCGCCGGAGGAGTGGTCTGGAACCAGCCGATCGGTTGCGAATGGGAGGGCGCGCGCGTTTCTCCGACGCTCTATTACAGGCGTGTCGATGGCCCTTGGCGCTTCTCTATGGGTATGTTTCCCCGCCGCCAGTTGCGCGAGGAGATGCCCTCGTTCCTCTGGTCCGACTCCCTGAGCTACCATCAGAACAATATCCGTGGCGCCCTCGTCCAGTACGAGCGTCCCGGCCGCGGATTCTTCGATGCCTATATCGACTGGCGCGGGATGCAGACCGCGACCCAGCGCGAGGCCTTCAACATCGTTTTCCATGGCCGCTGGTATCCCCGCCGCGACGGGGTGTTCTTCCTCGGAGGACACGCGATGATGAACCATTTCGCCCTCTCCCGCGAGAACAAGGAGGACCAGCATATCGTCGACAACTTCCTCGCGAATCCCTACATTGGTACCGACCTGACCCGCGTCACCCCGCTCGACTCGCTCCGCGTGCGCGCCGGCCTCCTGCTGACCGTCGAGCGCAACCGCGCCAATCCCGACGACTCCTGGCAGACCCCTTGCGGCGGATGGCTCGAGATTATCGCACAGTACCGCCGTTTCGGAATAAAGAACAGCCTCTACGCCGGCGGCAAGCTGTTCCCCTCGTACCTTGACTTCGGTGCTAAACTTTACCAGGGGGAACCATTCTACCGCTCCTGTCTTTACAACCGTACCGACGTATGGGCCGACATAATCCGCGGCGACCGCGTCGGCCTCCGCGCCTCCCTCGACTTCCACGTCACCTCCGACTCCTTCATCTTCTACCAGCGTCTGATTCTCCGCGTCAACATCGGTTCCCGCAACCTCCCCCGCCGCCCCCTGCCGCTATAGCGGGAGGTATTCGGAGGTTGAGGGGGAGAAGCGGACGGCGCGGCCCGGGAAGAGGGAGGGGAGACCGTCGGAGCTGGCGGCGAGTTCGGCAGGGGTGCCTGTTATGAGCGTCGAGAGGGGGTAATCTGTCACAGGCGTATGTGGAGTAGGATTGGCTGACGCTGCGGGTTTTACGAGCCAGAGGCGGGTCGAGAGGCGGAGGGCCGGGGAGATGTCGTGGGTGGAGAGCAGGATGGCTCTGGAATGTTCCGCGGCGAGGTCGCGGAGGAGCGAGATGGTCTCTATGCGCGACGCGGCGTCGAGGAAAGCGGTGGGTTCGTCGAGAAGCATTACGGGTGTGTCCTGCGCCAGGGCGCGGGCTATCATCGCTTTCTGGCGTTCGCCGTCGGAGAGCGTGGCGGTCAGTCGTCCGGCAAGAGGCGTAAGGCCGACAGCGTCAATCGCGGAGGCTATAATCCGGCGGTCAGCGGGGGTGTGCCGTCCGAGCGCCCCGGTGTGGGGGTAGCGCCCCATCGCGACAAGCTCCTCTACGGTCAGCCCTCCGGGCATGCCTTTTTCGGTCGTGACGATGCTCACGAGCCGCGCGCGCGCCATTGCGGGAAGGGTCGCGAGGTTCCGGCCTTCGACTTCCACCATCCCGGAGGAGGGGCGCAGGTTTCCGGCCAGGGCTTTGAGAAGGGTGGATTTGCCGCTCCCGTTGGCTCCGAGAAGCGACACCAGTTCCCCCCGGCGCAAGGTGGCCCCGAGGTCGCGGAACACGTCGCCCCGGCCGGGATAGCCGAGCGTCAGATGCTCCAGGCGCAGTATGGTGGCGTTGTCGGTCATCGCATATAGGAGAGGCGGTCGCGGTTAAGGATTACGTAGATTATCACCGGCACGCTCAACACGGGGGTGATGGCGTTTACCGGGATGAGGCTTCCCCCGCCGAGCCACACGCTGAGGAACGCGCAGAGGAGCCCTGTGGCGCCTCCGAAGAGGAGTGTCGAGGGGAGCAGCGCGGAGTGGTTGGAGGTGCCGCAGGCCATTCTCGCGACGTGGGGCACAACAAGTCCCAGGAAGCCGATCGGTCCGCAGAACGCCGTCACGGCGGCGGTAAGGATGCCGGAGAGGGCCAGCAGGGCGTTACGGGTGGCCCGGATACTGACACCCATGCTGACGGCGTACACATCGCCGAGCAACAGCGCGTTAAGGGGTTTGACCAGGAGGAAGCAGCAGGCAGCCGGGATGATTACCGAGGGGGCGAACACGGCGAGCCGGTCGAGCGTCACCCCGGAGAAGTTGCCAAGCCCCCAGATGACATACGAGTGGACTCCCTCCTGGGTCGCGAAGAAGTTCAGCAGGGAGATTGCCGACGAGGCCAAGTAACTGATTAATATGCCGATAATCAGCAATATCGCCGACGAGCGGACGACGGTCGAGAACAGCAGCAACGCGGCAAGCACAGCGGCGGCTCCGAGAAGCGCCCCGCCGAGCAGGGCGGCGAAATATCCGGCGGAAAGCGCCGCGCCTCCGAAGAGGAGCATCAGCACCGCGACCCCTAACGAGGCCCCGGTCGATACTCCGAGAATCGACGGCCCGGCGAGGGGATTGTCGAAAACCGTCTGCAACAGCAGTCCGGCGAGCGAGAGACCCGCTCCCGCCAATAATGCTGTCAGTGCCATCGGGAGGCGCAGTTGAGTGACAATCAGTCGGGCACCCTCCTCTCCTCCGCCCCATATGGCGTTCCATACCTCGGATGCAGGGATTTCGACCGTCCCGACGAAGAGCAGGGCGGCGAAAAGCGCGAGGGAGGCCGCTGCCGCGGTCCAGCATGCCGCGCCCGAGCGGTCGGAGCGTTTCCCGGCAAGAGAGTTCATTGACGTACTGGCTTGAAATAGCGTAAGTTGTCCGTATTCCCGGAGAAAATCGCAGCGTATTCCCCTAACAGCAGTTCGGGATGGAACGGGAACTCCTCGTAGAGGGTGACTTTCTGTGTGTCGGCGAAATAAACTCCTCCCTTCTTGAACGCCTTGATCTGGGAGTTAAGTGGATAGACCTCGCGGAGCCCGGCGAGCGTAAGGTCTGAGCCGTAGGTCTTTATCAGCCATATGTCGGCATCGGCGGCGCGGGCGTAGACGGCTGAGAAGTCGAGCTGCAGCGAGCCGGTCGACTTGTCGCCGGCCCAGGGATATTCGCCCCCCGCGTCGGTAATCAGGCGCGCCATGTAGCTGTTGCCACCCGGAACGAACCAGTAGCCGGAAGTCAGCATCTCGGTCAGCACCTTCGGGCGCTTCTCGAGCTTCGATGCATTGGCAGCGAGGGTGTTATACTTCGATTCCACGGATTTGAAAATCGAATCGGCCTCGGCGGCTCGGCCGTAAAGCCGCCCGAGAAGGCGGAGCCATTCGGCGCGTCCGAGCGGGGTGGTTTCCATGTAGTCGGCCATCTCGATAATCGGTATGCCGGAGTTCTCGAGCGCCCCGTGTCCGGCGTTCTGCATGGGGTACATCAGGAACGCGTCGGGGGAGGCGAGGGTGATTTTTTCCATCGAGGGGGAGAGTGAGGAGCCGAGGTCGGCGATCGAGCCGTCGGCGATTCCGCGGGCGAACGCCCCCTTGAAATATTCGGCGTCGGCTACCGCGGCCACGCGGCCTGTCTCCCCAAGCTCCTCGATCGCGCCGGCATGGATTGCCGAGAATACGGCGGAGCGCTCCAGGGGTACCCGCAGTTCAGCGAGCCGCTGGCGCGGCGGCACGCTGTCGGGGCGCTTCTCCCCGTCAAGCAGCAGGTACGAGGCGAGCAGCGTCGCGGTGTCCCAGGGGTTGGCGACGTCGACGAGGACCGCTCCGTTCCCTAACTCCCGCATACTCAGCAGTCCGGCGCGGGTGGTTATGTCGGGAAACAGCTCCGGGGTCTCTGCCGCAACCTTTTCCTCTGTGCCGGAGCAGGAGAGGCGTAGCAGGGGGAACAGCAGGGCCAGCAGCAGGAAGAGGACGGCTATTGTCTTGGGAATCTTCATTTTGTAAGGAGCGTTATTGCGAAATCGAGCATCGTGTCGCGGCCGGCCAGGGCCTCTACCGGGTCGAGGTTAACGGCGCATCCCTCGGTCGGCTCCACGCCGAACTCGGTAAGATTCCCCTCGGGGTCGCGCACCGGCGAGGCGGAGAAGCGTATTCCCCAGCCGTTGTTAAGCTCTGAGTTGAAGGGGATTCCTGAGCCTCCACCCGTTGTGGAGCCAGCGACGGTCACGTTCGGGAGCGACTTCATTACCGAAACGAAGTTGTTGGCGGCGGAGAATGTCGAGCGGTTGCAGAGCACGACTACCGGCTTGGCCCACATGACGCGTCCGGCCGGGGCGGGGTTGTAGTAGTATTTGTACGGCTCGGAGAACTGGTCGCGGCCGGGGCCTGTCTTGTGGCAGATGGAGCCGGCGAGCGTCCGCTTGCTGATGAAGCGGCTGACGATGCTTTCAACGTTGGTGAGGGAGCCGCCCCCGTTGTCGCGCACGTCGATAATCAGCCCGTCGGCCGAGGCGCAGTAGGCGAGAACCGCGTCCATCGCGCTGTCACCCACGGGGTATGAGAACGACGAGTAGTGCATATAGCCTACATTCTGCGGGAGCATACCGTAGGTTATACCCCCGAGGGTGCGGTAGTTGAAATTGAAGTAATACTGCTCTACCAGGCGCGCGTCGTAGTTCTGCGGGTAGTCGCTCCACCATTTCTTGTAGTAGGAGGTCTCGAAGGGGGCGGAGAGGTTGGTGTGGCCGTCGCGCAGCTCGTCGAGCATGTCGGCGCAGACCCGGAAGAGCTCCTCGCGGGTCATCTTGTTGGAAACCCGGGGGGCGTATTTGGCGTGTACCTCGTCCCAGTCGACCCCTTTCTGCTCGAAGAAGCAGTAATGCTCGTCGAGAATGCTCCAGAGCTGCTCGAAGTTGCCGCGCGGGTTGTTGTCGTACTCCTCGATTTCGTGGCACGCCGACAGCGTAAGCGACGCGGCGAGGATGGGCAGTATGTAGTGTTTCAGTCGCATGGCTTAATAAAGGGCGTAGATTATACGGGTTTCGGGGGAGGGGAGGCCGCGGCGCGGGTTGAGGGAGAACCAGTTGCCGCTGACGCCTACGACGAAGGAGAAGTTGTAGCAGCGGGTGACGATGTCGTTGGCCTTGGTCGAGAGCACCGACGACTCGAAGCCCAGGCGCAGGTCCCAAGGGCCAAGCCCCAGGTCGGCCGTCACGAGGTTGTTCCAGCGGAAGAAGTTACCCCACCAGGCTCCCTGCACCAGGCCCGACCGGTTGCCGAGATATATTTCATAGTACAGCTCGTCGTATTGGGGGGAGAAGAATATGCCCGTTACCGGGATTGTCGACTGCCAGCGGAGGGTGACGGGCATGCGGTCCATGCGGAACCGCCATGCGGCGGTCCCGGTGACGTTGACCGTCCAGTCGGCCTTGGCGTCGGCGGGGTTGTTGCCGTTGCGGCCGTTGTAGATTACGCCGAGGTCAACCCCGGTGCTCCCTCCGAGGCCGAGCTGGAAGCCGAGAGGAAGTTTCCATACGTGTACCATCCCCCAGGAGGCCGCGAGGTTGAGATAATACATCGTCGCGTTCCGGGCGGGGTTTTCCGCCCCGTTGGCCTCCACTCCGATTTTGAGCTGCTGGCGCCATCGGTCGGGGTTGAACTTCATTGCCTGCATGCGTTCGTAGCGGAACGCCGCGTTCCACCCCTCGTATTTGAGGGGAGTGAGGTAAGTGTCGGCCAGGTGGGAGGAGCCGGCCGACAGCATGAAGGCCGAGTTAACCGGGCGCAGGGGCTCTTGCGGAGCCTCCGCTGCCGGTTCGGAACCTGTCGCCGGGAGCCAGGCGGCTCCGGCGGCGAGAATGGCTGCCAGGAGTTTGCGGAGCATTGGGAGGAGGATGGGGCTGTTGGATGGGGTTATTTTTGGGCGAATTTCTTTGCCTGCTCGGCAATCAGCTTCTCGTCGGAGAAATAGTTGATTTTCATCGCCTCTCTCACGCGCTCGAGGGTCTTGGCGGCTTCGGCGCGGGCCTTCTCTGTTCCCTGGCGCAGAATCTCATAGACGGCGGGGATGTCCTGCTCCCACTGCTTGCGGCGCTCGCGGATGGGGGCGAGTTCCTCTTCGAGCACGCCGATCAGGAGCTTCTTCACCGTGCCGTCCCCTACGCCGCCGCGGCAGTAGTGGTCTTTCAGTTCCTGGAACGACTTGTAGTCGGGGAGGAGGCGCGCTACCTGCTCGTCGGTCGAGAAGGCGTCTAGGTAGATGAAAGGGCAGTTTCCCTCGAGGTGTCCCGGGGAGTCGATTGTGAGGTGCTCGGGGTCGGTGTACATACTCTTTACCTTATTGGCCAGCTCCTTGGGGGTATCGGAGAGGTAGATGCAGTTGCCGAGCGACTTGCTCATCTTGGCCTTGCCGTCGGTTCCCGGAAGACGCATGCAGACGGCGTTTTCTGGAAGGAGGATTCCCGGCTCTACAAGCGTCGGGCCGTAGATATTGTTGAAGCGGCCTACGATTTCGCGGGTCAGCTCGATCATCGGGGCCTGGTCCTCTCCGGCGGGGACAGTCGTGGCGTTGAAGGCCGTGATGTCGGAAGCCTGGCTCACGGGGTAGGAGAAGAATCCCATCGGGATGCTCTGCTCGAAGCCGCGCATCTTTATTTCGGTCTTGACGGTCGGGTTACGCTGCACGCGTCCGACGCTGACGAGGTTCATATAGTAGAACGCCAGCTCGGTGAGTTCGGGAACCCCCGTCTGCACGAAAATCGTGGTCTTGGCCGGGTCGATGCCCACCGAGAGGTAGTCCAGGGCCACCTCGATAACGTTCTGGCGCACCTTCTCAGGGTTGTCGGCGTTGTCTGTCAGGGCCTGGGCGTCGGCGATCATCACGAAGATTTTGTCGAACTCGCCGGAGTTCTGAAGCTGCACGCGCCGGCGCAGCGAGCCGACATAGTGGCCCACATGGAGGCGTCCCGTCGGGCGGTCGCCCGTAAGTATTATCTTTTCCATAACAAGATTCAGAGTAAAATTAAATTGAAAGTACAAATTTAGCGAAAATCTCCCAACTTCCACACATTCCGCCCCGTTTCCTTCCGCAAACCGCGTTTTGGCCCCTCTAACCGCCCTTCCGCCCGGGAATGGTACTCCGGGAATGCCGCGCTTTGGCCGGGGGCTTGCGGCTTAGCGGAAATTGCGTTATATTCGCGATGTATAACGTGACTGATTTAGACGTATAAAAACGCATATAAGAGTTGAGTAAGAAGTCGATACGGTTCTTTAACGACCGCGAGGTGCGGGCGGCGTGGGACGACGGGAACAACTGTTGGTGGTTCTCGGCAACAGATGTTGTGCGGGCTATCAACGATGAGCCTGATTACAGGAAGGCTGGCAACTACTGGCGCTGGCTTAAGAGAAAACTGAAACAGGAAGGAATTGAACTCGTGAGTGCCGCTCACGGGTTCAAGTTCGAGGCCCCGGATGGGAAGCAACGCGTCGCAGACGTGCTTAACAGCGAGGGTGTTATTCTTCTTGCCAAGCATTATCCCAACAATAAGGCGGCTAAGTTTCTCGACTGGTTTACTTACAGCGACAATACCATTGACGGGCAGAGTCGCAAAAAGGCTTATACCCTGTTTGAAAGCGGGCTTCTGAATTCGCTTGAGCCGGGAAGCATAAAGTGTCTGCAACAGATTCACGCGTATCTGTTTGGCGGTCTTTATGACTTTGCCGGGCAGATAAGGACTAAGAACATTTCAAAAGGGGGATTCACTTTTGCCAACTGCCTTCATTTTGCCACGATTATTCCAACAATCGAGCGGATGCCGGAAACAACTCTCGACGAAATAGCTGACAAGTATGTAGAAATGAATGTCGTGCATCCGTTTATGGAGGGGAACGGCCGAAGCACTCGCATATGGCTTGACTTGATGCTCAGGCGCTCACTTAAACTATGCGTGGACTGGAGCCGGATTGACAAAAACGAGTATCTGAGGGCGATGCGCGAAAGCGTTGTCGATTCTTCGCGAATCAAAGCACTGATTAAAGGCGCGTTGACAGACAAAATCAATGACCGAGAGATGTTTATGAAAGGTATTGATTACTCATATTATTACGAGGAAGAATAATCAGTTGCTGTTCAAAATTAAAATAATTTCGATCGGTTACTTATGGCTTTTTCAGACCGAAGACGACAGCCCTCTAGGCGTCTGGGATTAGGCGGGCAGGGGGCTGTCGCAGAGGGAGAGGGGTGGGATTAGCGGCCGGCGGTGGCGGAGCGGTCGGCGGAGGCGGAGGAGTCGACGAGCTTGCGGGCTGAGCGGCGCTGGCGACCCCACTGGAGGTTGTAGCTGACCTGGATGTAGGGGATGCGCATGTCGAGGCGCATGTGCTGCTCGTTACGGTTCCAGCGGCTGAGCGACCTGGAGCCCTGGTCGTATTTGCCGAAGGGCATTATGATTCCGGCTCCGAACTGCCAGCTTTTCCAGTTGTAGCTCAGGTCGATTATGTTGAGGTCCTCGCCCCAGGAGATTTTCTCGCCCCACAGGTCGCGCTGGGCGCGTGTGTACTGGCCGCTGAGGACGAAGCCCCAGTGGGAGAGCTGGAGGGAGGCGTTCCCGCTCCAGGCGTTCGAGCGGTATTCGTAGCCTGTGCCCCGCATGCGCTCCATCCGGAACTGTACGTAGCCGCTTGCTGTGAGCCAGCCGGGTACGATTTCTATCTGCGGTGCGAGGAAGAAGGAGAGGTTCTGCAGTCCGCGGCTGTTCTCGTAGGTGGTTAACAGGCGGTTGTCGTCCCAGCGCAGCAAGGGGGTTATGGCGTTGGGGGAGGTGAAGGCGCGGATTCCGAAAGTGCCGTTGACGCGGGGTAGGCTGAAGCCGTAGCGGAAGGTCAGCATGTAGGAGTTGGCGGTACGGAGGTCCTGGTTGCCTACCTGCCACTGGAATCCGTCGAGCTGGCGGGGCACGATGTTGGTTTCGGCGAGCGTGGGGGTCGACTGCCAGGAGGTGAAGCTGAGGCGGAAGTTGTGGCTCTGGTTGAGGGCATAGGTGATGGTGGCCTGAGGGCGGGGGCTCCAGGAGTGGTTCCCGCGGTTCGACTCTTTGAAGAGGAAGTCGGTGTACTGGACTCCCATCCCGGCTGTCGCGGTCCATTTCCCGAAGCGGTGGAAATATTCGGCGAAGATGTAGACTTTGTCCTGGCGCTGGTGGAATACTTCTCCGCCGAGGCTGACGTATTCGGAGCGGTTGCGGTTGGCGGTGTAGGAGGTTCCGGCGGTGAAGCGGCCGTTTTTCCAGTTCTTTATGTAGTCGGCCTCCACGGCGTAGGCCTGGTTGCGGTCCTTGATGTCTGTGTGGATGTCGGTAAGGTATGACGCGGCGCCGGGGAGCTGCTCGAGGTAGTCGGAGTATGTGCGGCCGAAATAGAAGGAGCTGCTGAAGTTCAGGATAAGCATCTGGCGGCGGCTGAAATTCTGCTGCCAGTAGAGTGAGAGACTCGGGGTGTTACCGTCGGCTCCGCGGCTGTCGGTCAGGAGGATGTCGTCGGAGCCGTCGCTGAGGGAGAGGAGGCCGTCGTAGCGCGTTTTATCGTTGATGTCGCGGTGGAATCCGAATTCGGCCATGAAAACCGTGGTGTCGGGCTTGATGTAGTTGTATGAGGCCCAGATGTTTGCCATGGAGTTGTCAATCCGGCCTCCGCGGGAGGTCTCGTCGCGGGTTATCGACGAGCCGTCGGGGTAGGTGAATGTCTCGGTATAGTCGCGGTGTGCGCTAAGGTTGTCGGTCAGTTTGTAGTTCCCGCCGACCTCCCATTGCGAGCGTCCGACGTTGAATTTGGCGTCGGCCATGTAGAAGCCCCAGGCGGTGTTGAGCGCCGGACGCGCGCTGGCCATAAGGGAGCCGCCGAGTGTCGGGTTCGCGACGATTATGTTCAGGACGTAGTTAGCGCCTCCGTAGCGGAGCCCCGGGTTGTCGATCCATTCGACGCGTCGGATGGTTTCCGGCAGCAGGGCTCTTACCTGGTCAATCGTGGCCTGGCGGCCGTTTATACGCAGTTGGACCGACTGGCCCGCGGCCTGTACCGTTCCGAGGGCGTCGCTGACCGTCAGGGATGGTATCATCAGGTTGCCGAGGAGCTGCATGCCGTTTTTAGAGTTGCCGACGGCGCTTTTCGACGGATGGTAGACATCCATGTCGGCCTTGCGGATTACTTTCGGTGCTTCGATTACCACTTCTTGCAGCTCTTTCGCGGCGATGGTGTCGGTTTGGGTGCTTTGCGCGGCGGAGGCTATCGGGAGCAGCGCGAGCGATGAAAGGAGGATGAATTGTCTCATTGTCTTGCGTTTCTGTTAATAAGACGCGGGAACTTCGCGAAAAGTTACAAATCCCGCGAAAAAAATATCCGATGTCGGGAAAATCGGTTGTTCCCGACACTGCAAAGTTAGGCCCGAAAATCGGTTCGGGCCTACTTAACGGGGATATAAATTGTCTTAATTTTAGAAGCACAAATTGTTGATAATCAGGGAATCTTGGCTTTTGACTTCTTAATGGCTGCCTTCGGATGCCTTAACGGCAGAAACGGGGTCGGAATCAGTCGCCGAGAATGACCATGAAATCGGCTGTCGGAGGGGTCGCGAGCTTTTTGCGGATCGAGGATTTCCGAACGTAGACCGTGTTGGCCGACTGCTCGGAGAGCACGCAGATTTCCTTTGTGGAGAACCCGGCTTTCATAAGCATTATTATCTGCAGCTCCTTTTCGTTGAAAAGGCCGGGATATCGGGCTGCGACCTTGGAGTGGAATCCGTCGTACAGTTCATCGATCATCGAGTAGAGCGACTGCCAGTCGACCAGTCCGCTCCCATCGCTTGTTTCGGAGATTTTGCGGAGCGCGTCCTGGTTCTGGGCGGTGGGAGCTCCGGCGAATTTCTTCAGTATTCCGAGCTGCCGCAGAATCAGCCGCCTAACGGTCTCGGATTTGTCGTCAACGCCCGGGCGCTCGGCGTCGCGCAGCATGGCGGCGAGGGTCTCCGCTCGCTCTTCGGCTGCTACGAGTCGCTGGCGGCGCCTGAACACTGCCGCCGCTGCCCCTCCGGCGATTATGAGGGAGAGGGCCACGAGGGAGAGGATTATAATCCACAGCCTCTGGCGCTGGAGGGTCAGCTCTGATTTTTCGCGGTCGAGGGCGTAGATGTTCTCTATGGCCGTGCGGCGGTCGTTGAGAGCCAGGGAGTAGGCTTGCCCGGCGCGCTTAGGCGCGTTCTGCATCACATCGGCGGAGAGAACCCCGTTGTCGCTGTATTCGAGAGCGCTTTTGAGTAGGGCCATTTTGATGTATGCTTCGGGATGGGGCTTTACGAGCGTCTCGTCGATTGATGCGAGGACGCGTTTCGCCTCAGCGCGGTTCCATGCGTTGAGCTGGAACTCGGCCATCGAGAGCAGGCGGCTTGTCTTCTCCATTTCATGGGCTGCGGGAGTGTGGGCCATCATGTCGGCCATAACCGCCACGGCTTCCGTATACCGGCCGTTACCCTGAAGGGCGTAGGCGTAATCGTTTATGAAATCGCCCCATTCGGGGGTATATCTCGCGGGGAGGAAGTCGCTCGCCAGGACGGAGTCGCCAAGGGCCGCGGCCTCCGAGGAACGGCCTGAGAGGTACAGCGCGCCCATAAGCGCGTCGGCGTAGCGGAGCTGGTCTTCGGGCTTGGACGTGTGGTCGAGGAGCCAGCGGGCGTCCGTCGCGGCTGTCGAGTAGTCCTGCTCGCGTAGGGCGAGCTCGAGGCGGTTGATATGGATGTCCCATCGGAGGTCCGGGGCGGTGATTTTCTCCAGCAGGGAATCGATTCCCGCGACTGCCTCATCGGTGCGGCCGGTTGAATACCTGTGTCCGGCGAGTAGGCGGCTGGCGAGGACCCAGCGGGCGGTGTCCTGTCGGTGGGAATAATAGGCGACAGCGCGGGGGAGGAGGGTGTCGGTCAGCAGCGAGCGGTTGAGGGCGTTGTTGGCGAGGGCGCGGACGAGGGCGAAGGCCGCGGTCTGCTCCTCGTTGTCCTTTATGTCGTTGTAGCTTATGTGGTTCAGAATTACCAGAGCGCTGTCGGGGTTGGCGGCGACCAGGCGCCCGGCTGTCGCGACGCGGCCGGGGGTGGAGTCGGAGCAGGAGGAGAGGCAGAGGACTGCCAGGAGGGAAAGGAGCAGATTTCGGAATCCGAGAGGCATTGGGAAGGGAATTGGGAGATTTGGGAAATTCGGGAGAGCTGGGAGGGATGGGAGATTTGGGAAGCTCGCCTTACGGCTCGCCACGGTACAGGGAGGGGAAAAGCGAAGGGGCGGAGAAGGAAGGGGGAGCGGAGGCGGGGCCTCCGCTCCAGGGGATTGATTCAGGGTTATTTCAGGGTTATAAGAATCTGGCCGTTGGGATAGGCGGGGTCGTCTTTCTTGACGGTAATGGATTTGATCCGGTCGGGTTTCAGCTCGTCGAGGGAACCGGTGAAGGGCTTGCCGTTGACGAAGTAGGCGGGAGCGCCGGAGGCTCCGGGGGCGTATTTGCTGTCGTTGAGGCTGATTTGGGAAGAACCGGGGTCGGATTCGAGCGCCATTCCGTCCATTGTCAGAATCATATGGTTGTCGCCGGTACGGGTTTCGGAAATGTTGCTGACTTTTCCGTTGGTGACGGTCGTGGTGGTTGTCGTTGTCGTGGTGACGGTTTTATTGGTCGGGGCGCTCGGAGTCGATGGGGTTGAAGGGGTTGAGGGGGAGCTGGCCTTGTCGTTGCCGCCGGAGAGGGAGAAGTTGATCGGGACAACGAAGTAGCAGCTTACGGGTTCCCCTTTCTCGTTCTTGCCGGGGGTCCAGGCGGGCATTGAGGCCACGACCCTGAGCGCTTCGGCATCGAGTTCGGGCGACTGGCCGCGCACGATTTCGGGGTCGGTCACGGTTCCGTCGGACTTGACCACGAAGCGCACTACGACGCGTCCCTGGGTACCGGCTTTCATCGCGGCTTCGGGGTAATGGATGTTCATTGCCAGGAATTTCATCAGTTCGTTCATTCCGCCCGGATATTCGGGCTGGACGGCGACGGTCGCTTGCGGTTCATCGGATTTTTCAGTACTTTTGCCGGTGGAAAGGGGGGTAGCTTTCGACGGCTGCTTTTTTGCCTCGGTCGCGGGGATGGCAACTGTTGTTTCCGAGGCCGCGGAAAGGGCTGCGGCTACCGCGGGAGAGTCCACCGCCACGGCCGCCAGGAGCAGCGCGGGGACGAGGGCCAGGGCGCGAAGGCGCCCGGAAACCCGGTTCGATTGTTTGTACATCATAGTGATACGTTTTGAAAGATTACTGTGATCCAGGCTGTTGGCGATTGACTGCAATCTGACGCCGGCAGCCTTTTCTATTAGTAGCATCTGATATTCCCTGAGGTCGGCGCCGCGGTCGAGCACGGCGCTGTCGGCCTGGTATTCGTGGACCCGCCGGAGTTCGCGGCGGGCGAGCCACGCGGCGGGATTATACCACATCAGGGCGCACACGGCTTGTGCGAGAATCAGGTCGAGCCAGTGGCGGTGTCGCAGGTGGCCAAGCTCGTGGGTTGTCACCATCGAGTCTGTTCTCGCCGCGTCGGCTTCCCCCATCACGATATAGCCGGCAAAGCTGAAAGGCACGCAGTCGGTCGGGAGCACGATCAGCGTGTAGCTCCCGCGTGGAATCCGGCGACCCCCGCGGATAATCGCGGCAAGGCGGCCGAAGCCGGCGAGGGTGTACAGGAGCACGGAGGTAACCCCGGCGAGATATATCCAGAGAAGCACCCGTGGGAGCAGGGAGGGGGTGGCGGGATCAGCTACGGCGGTAACGGCGATCGGACCGATATTTATGGCCTGGAGGGCCGGAGCGGGAGCCGCGTCGAGGGAGTCAAGAAGCGACATCAGGGGCATGGCGGCGAGGCTCGCGCCGTAAAGCCCGAGGAGGGCCGCCCGGTTAAGGCCGGGCTGTTTCTCTCCCGCCAATAACAGGCGGTAGACCAAGAATCCGAGCAGGAGGAATATGCCCGAACCGAGGCTGTAGGAAAATATAGCGCCCATAATCAAGATTTTTTGCTGTTCTGTTCGACCATTTCTATAATGTGCTTCAGCTCGTCGACCGAGATTTTCTCCTCCTCGACGAGAGCGGAGACGGCGGAGGCGTAGCTATTGTTGAAATAGCTTTTGACAACCTGCGCCAGCGAGCGCTCGCGGAACTCCTCGGGACGCGCGGCCGCGAAATAGCGATGGGAGCCTCCTACGGCCTCGTGGCCTACGTAGCCCTTGTCCTCGAGGATTCTTACCGTTGTTGAGACGGTGTTGAAATGAGGCCGGGGTTCGTCGTAGAGGGGGAGCATCTCGCGGACGAACATCGGGCCGCGCTCCCAGAGCATGCTCATTATCTGGGCCTCTTTCTCGGTCAGTTTCTTTGAACGGGTTCTCATGAATGGGTCAATCGGTTAGAGAGATTCGGAAAAATTTTAGAGAATCTTTGAGTTTTTGCCTGCGGTAACTGAAAGATTAGTTGCTGGGGCAAAAGTATAACGAAAAATTTAGTTGAGCAAATTTTCCAGCGATTATTTTCGGAGGATTTTCCTTTTTCTGCCCCGGGATAGAAGGATTCCGGGGGTGTTCCTGGGGTATAAGGCGAAAAAATGAGGCAAAAATTTTTCAAATCCCGGAAAAAGCCTTACCTTTGCAACGCATTTAGGACAACCTCCCGCCGCGAGGCGGTAACCAACTTCAATTCCGTCAGGTCTCAGCCGCTATCGTGCGGAGATTCAATAGAGACGGATTTGATTTGACTGAACAACAAGCCGCAGGCTGAACATAGGCGCCTGTGGCACAACAAAACAGCGCCGCGAGGCGCTTTTTGCCAACGCCAGGAGGGTTGTCCTCCGCGTATAGCGGCCCCGGACTAACGGGCCGCGTCGACCAAAGGAAAGATGCCGGAGCGGTCGATCGGGACGGTCTCGAAAACCGTTGTACCCTTACGGGTACCCAGGGTTCGAATCCCTGTCTTTCCGCCGAGAATCGGGCTGCGAGTCAACGACTTGCGGCCCGATTGCTTTTGAGGGGGGATATAAGTTAAGGCCGTATCAGATTGGGCTGATACGGCCTTGGCCATCTTTCTTACCTAATAATAAATTGCCAATAGGGGAAGGAGAGGGAGCAGGGGACGGAGGGGAAGCCGCTCGCCTTCGGCTCACTCCCCCAACAGTTGGGGATTCGCGGCAGAAACGAGATTCGCGCCGGGGAGAGGGAATCAGCGGGGAGAGGGAATCAGCGGGGCTGGGAGGCGGGGTCATGGGACGAGGAGCTTGCGGCCGGAGGCGACGTAGATGCCGGAGGGGAGGCCTTCGGTGGCGCGGGAGAGGGGGACGGCGGCTTTGACGAGGGCGCCCTGGAGGTTGTAGACGTTGGTCAGGGCGGAGGGGTCGGAGCCTGCGGAACCAAAGGGGTCGGAGCCGGAGGGGTCAATGGGGGAGTCGGGGGTGATGTCGGTTATCCCGGCGGTAGAGGCGGGGGCGAGTACCCAGGCTCCGAGGTCGAGGACCTGTGTGGTGCCGTCGGCGAAGGCTTCGATGCCGTTTGCGTCGGTGTCGGTCGGGAATACGCGGATGGAGGTCGCGTATGTGTCGTTGATGAAGATGTCGACAATCGAGTGGTCGATGAAGACGTTGATCTTCAGGGTGGTGCCGAGGTTCGGACGGGTCGGGAGGGGGCAGCGGTAGACGCCGTCATACGCGCCGCCGTCGTTTACCAGGCGCCGCAGGGCGCTGAAATCGGCCACCAGTTCTCCGGCAGAGGGGTTGTAGGTAATGGTGGCCCGGGCGGAGGCGTTCTTGAAGATGTTGAACCCGAACGGGGTTGTGCCGATTTTGAAGGAACCGCAGATTTCCACCATGCGTCCGCTGACGGGCGCGAGGTCGAGGGTCCCGTTAAGGTCGAAACCGCTTTTCGCGAAGGCTATCGGTCCGCGGAGCCCTTTCAGTCCTTCAAAAGGCTTCTGGACGAGGGAGCCGTCGGCTGCGAGCGACCATTCGCGGGGGAGGGAGTAGCAGTGGGCCCATCCGAGTTCCCAGTTGGAGTTCGACGGGAGCTTGTCGGGGACGATTCCGAGGACGATTGTCTTCTCGCCCTGTCGGAAGATTGTCGGGGAGAGGAGTCCGAATCCGTCGCGGGAGGTCATTTCGACCAGTTTCGGGGTCGTGAACGCGGGGACGAAGGTGCCGTTTTCGGCGATGGAGCCGGTCCAGTAGAGAGTGCGGACACCCTGTGATGTTCCGAGGGGGGTCGCGGTGAAGAGCCATCGGCCGTCGGGCATCAGGGTTATGTTGGGCATCTCCCAGAAAGTGCCGTCGGAGGCAGCGTTGGAGCCGGTGAAGAATAGGTCGCCGTTGTTGCTCCAGGAAGAAGATGAGGGGTTGTAGCGGTGGAGGGTGGTTGTCCCGACCCCGTTCTTCGAGGAGCCGACGATGATGTAGGCGTTATCTCCGTTGCGGAAGAAATACGGGTCGCGGAAATCGTCGGAGAGCCCGGCGGGTCGTCCGGGGATAATCGGGTTTGCGGAGGCCTTTGTCCAGTTGTCGAGGGCGGCGGAGGCTGGATATGCCTGTGCGATTGATGCCTTTCCGTAGTCCACGGCGGTATAGAGGATGTTCGGCCGTCCGCCGGTTATGGCGTCGTCGGTAAAGACGCATCCGCTCCAGCATCCCTTTATGTCGTAGGGGTCGCCGGGGGCGATCGCGATTTTCTCCTCCTGCCAGTCGTAGAGGTTTTCGCTGGAGATGTGCCCCCAGTGGAGGCGCGCCATGTAAGGGCCGTCGGCGTTCTTCTGGAAGAAGAGGTGGTAGCGGCCGCCGGAATATGCCATGCCGTGGCACTCGTTGGTCCATCCAGCGGCGGGCATGCCGTGGAAGCGGGGCCGGAGCACCTGCCCGGCGAACCGCGAGGCGGGAATGTCGAGGTCGGGAGCGTTTTCGGGCTTCCAGCTCTGGATTGTGGCGGGGTCAATGGCCTCGTCCCATACGGAAATATCGTCAATCAGGCCGTTGAACGACATCAGCTCGAAGGGGCCGCTCATACGCGACTCCGTTCCCTGGCCCATATAGAAGCGGGAGGGTGAGAAAGTGAGCGTGCCGTTGGCGCGGGCGGAACCAACCTCTACCCCGTTGTTGTAGAGCTTTGCCGAGCGTGCCTCGCAGTCGATTACGACTGTCAGGCAGTTCCAACTGTAGGTCGGAAGGGGGGAGTCGACTTCGATCGCGAGAGGCCATCCGCCGACGTAAGCGCGGAAGGCGTATTTGCCGTTGAATCCAAGGTAGAATCCGAAGCCGGTCTTGGCGGTTTCGTCGAGGCAGGTCGCGATTGGGGTTTTCTCGCTGGTATCGGTATCGATCTGGATAATGGGGTAGCTGGGGGTGGCGACCCACATCGAGACGGTCATGCGCTTGCACCCATCGGGAAGGATGTTTCTCAGGGATGCGTCGACATGGCTGGTGTACCCGTCGAAACGGAGTGCCTGGCCGACGGCTCCCGGAACATTCTCGGGGGCGAAGTTGCCCTGGACGGCGAAACGCTCGCCGCTGACGGTCTCCATAATCTGGCCGGAGCGCACGTCCATCGGGAAGTGCGCCACCAGTCCGGCCGCGGCGGTCTGTGCGACCGCCGACAGCGCGGCAAGGGTAAGGGTGAGGTTGATTTTCTTCATTGCGGTTATTTTACGATGACCTTGGAGGTCTTTGCGCCCTGGCGGACGACATAGATGCCGGGGGTAAGGGCGTCGGCGTTGACGCGGATTCCCTGGAGGTTAAAGTATTCGCGGGGAGCGTCGGCGTTCTCAGCACCTACTTCCGCGATGGCGGTAGTGGTGGCGTTCTTGGCGAGGTACTTGATCGCGTTGTCGGTCAGCTTCTCGATGTTGTCCTTGAAAGCGTTTACACCGGAGCGGGGAGCAAGCTCATAAGCGGCGAGGCCGTTGGCGATAATGCGGCCCGGTTCGGCGACAGCGTCTTCGCGGGAGAGTACGCGGGGAAGGAACTCGATTATACCGGCGCAAGCGTGGTCTACGACGTGGCCCCAAGCACCGAGAACAACGGCGTTGTTCTCGTTCTCGAATTTCTCAACGGTATTTTTGCCTTCGGCAGTATACTGATAGGCGTTAAAATCCCACATGCAGTTGTGGTCTTCGCGGTGCATTTCTGTGCCGTCGCCAGTCCCGAGCAGTCCGAATGTCTCGCAGGAGAAGTCATTGTTGGTAGCCATGCCGTCGAAGAGCGGGTGGGTGCGGTGGTCGTAGTACTGCGAGGGATCGTAGTGGTCGGAGTTCTCGTCCTGGACGAACCAGTAGCCGATCTGGGCGTTGACGGTCCAAACATCGGTTCCTTTTACGCCGTCACCGTCGCCGTAGATGTTGACCTCGAATTTCGGGTTGACGCGGCCGATTTTGGTGAGGAGCTGGGTTGCCTGTTTGGAGAGGTAGAGGCATCCGCCGTCGTTGACGAACTTGGTGAGGGCTGCTAACACAGCGTCGCTGGAAAATTCGGCGGGAAGGTTGCCTTTGCCAATGTTTACGCGGTCGATGTGGATCCAGATGCAGTCGAGGTTGTCGGCGGAGATTTTGTCGGTTTCTCCGGCGGCGATTACTGTGCCGTCGGGGTTTAGCTGCTTGAAGAGGTCAACGGCGGCGGCTTCCTGCCAGTTGTCCATGTCACCGGCGAGAATCGCGGTGCGGGAGTTCGCGGAAACGGATGCGGAGGACGCGATGATTGCGGCAGCCGCCGCGGAGAGTAAAAGTTTTTTCATTGCTTATAGGTTTTAGGCTTATAGGTTTGGATTGAAACCCGGGCGGCCGCGGCTGGCGCGCCGCCCGGGTTCCGACATGATTTGGAAAGGTTATTTCAGATAGTTGAGGATATTGGAGGTAAGCTGCTCGAGGTTGTGCTGGTATGGGTTTGTGCCGGAGTTCTGGTTCCACTCGTAGGCTGCGAAGCCGTTGGCGACGCATTTGCCGTGCTCGGCGTTGGCATAGAACTCTACCAGGCCTGCGACGCAGTGGTCGCGGACGTGTCCCCAGGTAGCGAGCACCATCGAGTTTGTCGTAACCTCGAAGTTGCGGATTACGTCGGGCTGGTTGCCCTTTCCGTAGATATTGCAGTCCCATAGGCAGTTGTGGTCCTCGCGCTGGCCGGGGCCGATTAGCGGGAGGCTGTTGTAGCCGTAGCTGTTGGGATCTTCGAATACGAGATCCTTGAAAATGGCGTGTGCGGTGCGGTCGTAGAAGCCCTGGTCAGAGCCGTCGCGGAAGTCCCATCCGAGGTAGGCGTTGATAGTCCACACGTCGTCGCCGGATCCGCCGTTGCCGCTGCCGAACACGGTCGGGGCCATGTTGTCGGGCACGAAGCCGAGGGGCACGGTGAGCTGGGTAGCCATGTTTGAGAGATAGAGGGAGCCGCCGTTGGCCGAGTATTCCTTAAGGGCCGCGATCACGTCGTCGGCAACGAGTTCGGAGGGGAGGTTCTTCCATCCGACGGGGAGTCCGACGCGGTCAACCATAATCCAGAGAACCGGTACGATGTCGGCATCGAGGGCCGCAAGCTGCGAGGGTTTAACCATTTCAGTCCCTTCCTGGGCGGCGAACCAGGCCGCGGCTGCGCGTTCGTCATCATCGGGGAGGTCGGCGGGAGTGTCGGCCAGGAGCATGAATCCGATTTTGGTAGCGATGAAGGGGATTGTCGCTTCGACGGAGGTGCCTTCGGAGGGGTAGTAGGTGTCGTAGATTACTTTTACGGTGTAGGTTACCTTGCTGTCGACAGGCTGTTTCTCGAGCACGCAGCCGGTAGCGTCGGCGGCGAGGGGGGTAACCTCTCCGTTGTCGCCGCGGATCACGTTGACGGCGGTAATGCCTTCGGCGGTGGGGAGGGTCCAGGCGAGAGTTACCTTGCGCCCCTCGACAGAGGCGGTGAGGTTGGTAACGTCGGGGAGTTCCTCTTTTGGAAGCACGGCGTTGACGGAGACTCCTTCCGAAACGAAGTCACCCTCGTACTTGACTTTGACGGTATAGAGGTGTTCTTCGGCCATAGGCTGCCCGACGACGGTGTAGGAGGTCGCGTCGGCGGGAAGCTCGACGGCAGAGGATGCCACGGCGTTGTGGGTCAGGATTAGGCCTTCGATACCTTTGGCGTTGGGGAGTGTCCAGGAGAGTTCGATATTGTGTCCGACAGGGGTTGCCGTCAGGTTGCTGACCTTTGCGAGAGAAGGCACCTCTTTTGGCAGGTCGGTCGGCTCGAAGTCGGAGCAGGCGGTGATGGCGGCTCCGAATACGAGCGCCATGAGCGCGAACCATTTTGTCGCTATATTTTTCATCGCGGTAAATCTTTAAGGGTTTGGTTACTTGTAGAGGTCGCCGGCGTTGTCAACCTGGCCGACAGGAATCGGGAAGTAGATTTCATCCTCGGAGAGGTTGGCTCCGGCGTAGTAGGAGCGGATTTTGCCCTCGGAGGCGTAGTAGGCGTTGACGGTCTCGACGGCGGTTCCCCAGCGCACGAGGTCGAACCAGCGGTGTCCCTCCATGGCCAGCTCGAGGCGGCGCTCCATGCGGAGGGCGCGGCGGGCGTAGTCCTGGTTCCATCCGGTCGCGGGGTACTCTTCGACGGCGTAGTTGGCTACCATCGGGTTGCAGTCAATCGGGGCATAGTTGGGGTCGACGGAACGCTTTGCGCGGGCGCGGATGTCGTTAATCAGGGTGCGGGCTTCGTCAAGACCCTTGTTCTGCTCGATCAGGGCCTCGGCCTTCATCAGCATGACGTCGGCGTAGCGGATGAGGAGCATGTTGAGGGAGCTGGCACCCCAGGGCACGATGCCGGGCTTGACGGCGGGGTTCTCGGGCGCGGGATAGGGCTTTTTGCCGGAATACTGGCCGTAGAGGTCGTAGTTGCGGCACCATTTCTCGTTGTAGTTGTGGGAGCGCCAGGGCATTCCGATGCGTCCGAAAGTGAAGTCGAGGCGGGGGTCAACGTTTCCGGCATAGTCAGCGCCGTCGACATTCTCGTCGTTGAAGGAGCCGTCGAGGTAGGGGAGGCCCTGGGCGTCGGTGCGGAAGGCGTTCACCAGGTTCTGGGAGCCGAGATAGAAGTCGTCGCCGTTGCCGTAGAGGTTACCCTCGCTCCAGGTGCAGTTGAGGCAGTTGTTGTAGTTGTACTGCGCGCCGTTGTTGGCTGAGGAGAACTGCACGGCCAGGACGGCCTCGTACTGGTTGTTGAACTCGGGCTTCGACATGTCGAGGAAGTTGGGGTAGAGGTCGTACTTGCCGGAGTCGATGACGTACCCGGCGTATGTCTCGGCCTCGGCATACTCGTGGACGAAGAGGTCGACCTTGGCCAGGATCGCGGCGGCGACATACTTGGTGAAGCGGCCTACGTGTTCCTGGTTCTCGGGGAGGATGTCGTAGCTGTCGCGGAGGTCCTTGCGGATGAACCCGGCGATTTCGTCGCGGGTGTACTGGTCGGCGCGGCAGGAGCTGGGGTCGATTACGGTCTCGTCGAAATAGGGGAACTCCTTGAAGATGCGGAGCATGTCGAAATAGAAGTATGCCCGGAGGGTCTTCATTTCGGCGATATATGACTGGCGGGCGTCGTCGGAGAGGTTACCGGCGCTCTTGAGGGCGCGAATGGCGGTGTTGCAGCGGCTGACGGAATAGTAGTTGTTGCGCCATTTGAAGTTGCAGACATCGTTGTCGCTCTGAACGTTGCCGACTTCGAGCTGGTGGAGGTATGATTCCATCGTCACACCGTCGCCACCCTTGTAAGCGTCGTCGGAACGGACGTCGAAGACCCAGTTGTTGATCGGGCCGGCGAAGGATTCGTTGTTCCCGAAGAAGTGGCACATCAGGGATGCGTAGGCGGCGGTCATCAGTTCGACGGCCTCGTCGTCGCCGATTTGTTCGGAGGTGAAGGAGCCCTGGGGCTTGGTGTCGAGCAGGTCGTCGCAGGAGGTTCCGGCCGCGCCCAGGGAGAGGGCTGCGAGGATGCCGACGGCGCTCTTTATATATTTATTGAAGTTTTTCATTTTGAAGGCAATGGATGGTTAGAACTGGAGGTTGAGGCCGAGGGTGAAGGTGCGGGGGCGGGGATAAGCGCCGTTGTCGATACGCGCGCCGTATTCTCCGGGAAGGAGTTCGGGGTCGAGACCCTTGTACTTCGTAATGGTGAACACGTTTTCAACCTGCCCGAAGACGTCGAGCTTCGTGGCTCCGATCTTGCCGATAATCTTGGCGGGGAGGGAGTAGGAGAGCTTGAGGTACTTCATCTTCATATAGGAGCCGTTTTCCACGTAGTAGGTCGAGAAGCGGGCCTCGTTGTTGTCGTCGGTGAGCGAGAGGGCGGGGATGTCGCTTCCGGTGTTTGTCGGGCTCCAGGCGTTGAGGATGTCGGCCGCGCGGTTTGTCGCGAGGTTGGAGTAGCTCATCGAGTAGAGCTGGCGCTTCATATGGTTCTGGATGTCGAATCCGAAGTCGCCGGAGAAGAACATGTCGAGGGTGAAGTCGCGGTACTTGAAGCCGAGGTTGAGGCCGAGCGAGAGGTCGGGGTTCGGGTCGCCGATTATGCAGCGGTCGTTCTCGTCAATGACGCCGTTGCCGTCGAGGTCGCGGTAGATGAGGCGGCCGGGAGCGGCTCCGGTCTGAGTCGCGTGGTTGGCAACCTGCTCCTTGTTCTGGAAGATTCCGTCGCAGACGTAGCCGTAGTAGACGCCCATAGGCTGTCCGGGAATCAGTCGCTGGTCGCCGCCGATGAATTTCTGGCGGTTGTTGAGCTTCTCGAGCTTGTTCTTGTACTGCGAGATGTTGACGGAGCCGTTCCAGGAGAAGTCGCCGTAGCGGGGGCTGTTGTAGGAGAGCTGGATTTCCCATCCGTTGTTCTTCATCGAGCCTGTGTTGAGCCATACCGCGGCGTTCTCTCCGGCAACGTCGAGGGCCGGGGGAATGGTCAGCATGTCGTGGGTCTTCTTGATGTAGTAGTCGGCGGTAAGGTTGAGAGCGCCGTTAAGGAACTGGAGGTCGACGCCGATGTTGTTCTGTACGGTGGTCTCCCATTTCAGCTCGGGGTTGCCGGACGCGGAGAGTGTTATGCCGGAGGTAGTCTGGTTGCCGGTGCCGGCGATGTCGTAGGCGCCGTTGCCGGTATTCATCACGTAGATCGAGTAGGAGGGGTAGAGGGGCGGGATGTTCGCGTTACCGTTCTGGCCCCAGGAGTAGCGGATTTTGAGGTCGCTGAGGATGTTGTTTTCGGGGAAGAAGGCTTCCTGGGTCGGACGCCACGCGAGAGAGAAGGCGGGGAACACGCCGGCGCGGTTCTTCTTTGTGAAACGGGAGTTTTCGTCGCGGCGGATTGTGAAGGATGCCAGGTAGCGGTCGTCGAAATTGTAGTCAGCCTTGCCGAAGAGGGAGAACACGGACCACTGGGTCTTGCCGCCCCCGGCGTCGCGGTCGCCCGTTCCGGCACCGACCTGCATGAAGTCGCTGTCCTCGAAGGCGAATCCCTGGCGCGAGCCGGTAAGGTCGCGGAAGGTGTAGCCGATAGCCTCGGTACCGATCAGGACGTTGAGATGGTGCTTCTTGGCGAAAGTCTTGACGTAGTTTGCGGTGTTGGTCCATGTCCAGGTGTCACCCTGTCCGTAGGCGCTGCCGACGCTGTTGATGTCGCCGGGGTTGGTGGCGCGGCCGAGGCTTACGCTGAAATACTGGCTGTGCTCGATACCGATGTTTGTCTTTACGGAGAGTCCTTCGATGGGTTTTACCTCGAGGTACGCGTTACCGAGGATTCGCCAGGAGGTGTTGACGTTGTCCTTGGCGTTTTCGATAAGCTGCACTGGGTTGGCGAGGTCGGAGGCGATCAGGGAAATGGGGCGGGTCCATTCGCCGTTGAGGCCGCGCACGGGGAGCGCGGGGTGCTGGCTCATGGCGGTGAAGGGGATGCCTCGGTCGCCGGCGACATCCATGCCCCGGTTGCTCCAGCGGGCCACGGCGAGGTTCTCGCCGACGGTGAAGTACTTGCCGATGTTGTAGTGGGAGTTGACGCGGGCGGAGTAGCGCTCGTAGAAGGTCTTCTTGATGTTACCGTTCTGGTTGATGTAGTTCGCGGAGAAGAGCACGGAGCCTTTCTCGGAGCTGTTGGCCACGGTCGCGGTCAGGTTGTTGGTCCAGGCGGTATGGTAGACCTCGTCCTGCCAGTCGGTGTCGGTGGTCGGGAAGTTGGGGTTCCCGTTGACGTATTTCTGGAGCACCGGCTCGGGTCCGTTGCCGTAGAGGACGTGGCTGGGGGCGATGTTGGAGTTCTTGGAGGCAGTCCAGTAGGCGCGTCCCCATTCCTCGGCGTTCATCATGTCGTAGCGCTTGGCGATAGTCTGGGCGCTGACGGCGTAGTTGACGCTTACGGAGAGGCGGTCACCCTTGCCTTGCTTTGTAGTGATGATTACCACGCCGTTGGCGGCTCGGGAGCCGTAGATCGAGGCGGAGGCAGCGTCTTTAAGCACCTGCATGCTCTCGATGTCGGAGGGGTTGATCATGTTGATGTTGTCGGTCGGGACGCCGTCTATGATATAGAGCGGGTCGTTGCTCGAATTGGCGGTCGACATACCGCGGACGCGGATGGAGCCTGTGCCGCCGGGGGCTGCGTCGGGGACGACGAGGACGCCGGGGAGCTTGCCGGCCATGGAGTTCATGATGTTGCCGGAGTTCTCGCTCAACGGCTCCTTCATATCCATTACCGCTACGGCGCCGGTGAGGTCGGCCTTGCGGATAGTCTGGTAACCGACAACGACCACCTCGTCGAGCAGGGCGTTGTTCTCTTCCATCTCAAAGGTCATGGACGGGGCCGCGGGAAGGGTCTTGGGATTGAAACCGACGTAGCTGACGGTTATTTTCGAGCCTGACGGGACTGAGAGGGAGAAATTGCCGTCGATGTCGGTCGAGACACCTTTCTTTGTCGCGTCGGAGACGACAGAGGCTCCGATCAGCGGTTCCTGGTCGGCGGCGGAGACGACCGTGCCGTGCACGGTTATTTCCTGCGCCAGTGCGGCGATGGCCATGAAGAATAGCAAAATCGCGCTGAGGATTTGTTTTTTCATGATTATTACGATTGGTAGGGGTTTGTGGCGCAAAGATATTACAGATAGGGGTGAGGGGGTAGAATAAATGTCGCGCCGTTTATGAAAAATGGCGCGACCACCTATTTTTGCAACACAATGCACAGTTTTTACCATGAGGGCGCCGTCATAGCGGCCCATCTGGGTCGTCGCTTGAAGGTTCGGCCTCGGTCACAATCTTCAGATTGCTCCCATCGGCCTCGCCTCCAAGCTCCTACCATCTGAACCACTCTGACAACGCCCTCCCATCCGGGTACAACGAAATCTCGTCTTTGATTTATCTTCACTCTTCACCATTCACTTTTCACTCGGATTAGTTGCCGAGGCGGTCGCGGAGGTCGGTCGGGGTCTCGCCGAAGGCCTCGCGGTAGCAGCGGGTGAAGTAGGCGGGGGTGGAGAATCCGACTTCGTAGGCGATTTCGCTGACGGAGCGGGATGTCGAGGCGAGGAGCTCGCGTGCCTGTTTGAGGCGGAGGGAGCGGAGCAGCTCGACGGGGGAATAGTTGGTGAGGGCCTTTATCTTGCGGTAGAACTGCGAGCGTCCGAGCCCCATCTTCGAGGCGAGGGTGTCGACGTTCAGTTCCGGGTCCCCCATCTCGCGGCGCACGATTTCCAGGAACCGGGCGTAGAACTCGTTGTCAACGTCGGGCGCACCGGCCGCTGTGGCCACAGCGGGCCGAGGGGCCTTAGCAGCCCCCTCGGCCTTGATATTTACGCCGTTAGGATTTGACGGCAGCGGAGAGGAGGTCCAGAGGTCTTTGATGCGTTTGCGGTTGTCTACCAGGCTCTTGCACCGGGAGCGCAATACGGCGGCGTTGAAAGGCTTCGCAAGGTAGCCGTCGGCCCCGCTGTCGTAGCCCTGCGCCCGCTGTTCGTCCATGGAGCACGCGGTAAGGAGGAGTACGGGGATATGGGAGGTAGAGATTTCCTCTTTCACGCGGCGGCACAGCTCGAGTCCGTCCATGACGGGCATCATGACGTCGCAGATTATTATGTCGGGCACATATTTCGCGGCCATGCGCATTCCCTCCTTCCCGTCGGGGGCACCAATGACCTCGTAGTCGCCGCTCATCAACTGCTTGACGAGCAGCCGCATGTCCTCGTTGTCGTCAATAACCAGCAGGAGGGGCTTTTGGGGGTCGGACGGGTCAGACGGGTCGGACGAGGGGGCAAGAGCGGGGAGCGTCTGGTCGATTTTTCCCAGTTCGCTCTCGATTTCGGAGGAGGAGATTGTCGGAACCGCGCCGGTCGCGGCGCTGTCGATGTGGCTTACCGGGAGGCGCACGGTGAAAGTAGAGCCTTTCCCAACCGTGCTGTCGACTGAAATCGAGCCGCCGTGAAGCTCCACGAAGGCTTTCGCCAGCGAAAGCCCGATGCCGGAGCCGTTGGGGTGGACGCGGTCGACCTGGAAGAATCTGTCGAATATGTTGCCGAGGTCTTCAGCGGGGATTCCCATCCCGGTGTCGGCAACGGAGAGAACCAGCTCTCCCCCCTCCAGGCGGCAGACTATCGCTATGCGGCCGTTGTCGGGCGTGTACTTTACCGCGTTGGAAACCAGGTTGAAGAATACCCGTTCGATTTTCTCGGTATCGACGGCCATAGTGGAGCCTTCGGGGAGGGAAATGTCGAGCGAGAGCTTTATGTCGCGCTTGCGGGCCGTGGCGCGGAACGCTTCGGCCCATTCCGCCAGGAGTTCGCCGACAGGGGCTTCCGCAAGGCGGATGTCGAGCTTGCCGTTTTCGTATTTTCGGAAGTCAAGAATCTGATTGATAAGTCTTTTGAGGATGCGCACGTTCTTGTCGGCAATCCTTATCAGGGTTTTCTGCGACTCGTCGAGATTAGGCGCGGCGGCGAGCTGCTCGACCGGTTCGGCGATGAGGGTCAGGGGAGTGCGCAGGTCGTGGGAGACGTTCGTGAAGAACCTCAGTTTTGACTGGGTCGCGGCGTCGAGGTCGGCCTGGTGTTTACGGCGCTGCCAGAAGGCCCTGAGAACCAGGAAGAGAACGCCCAACAGCAGCAGGGCGATTGCGATGGTCGCGTAGAGAAGCCAGGTCTGGGCCGAATGGCGGTCCCAGAACTCGTCGACCTGGCTTTTGAGCAGTTTGATTTTCCGCGTCTCCTCCGATAGGGCGTCGTTCTGCATAAGGAGAATGTCGGCGTTGGAGAGGTCGACGGCTGAGGAGAGGGGTAGCTGGTTAATGGTATCGTAGGGCTCCCCTTTCAGAATCGCGAGGGCGGTGCGTATGAGCTGGTGCCCCTCAGTGGGGTATAGGAATGTGGCGTCAATCACGCTGTCGGCCACGGCCCGGATACCGATTTGCGGGGCCGCGTCGATACCTATCACCTTTATGTCAAGACCACGCCGGCGCGCCACTTCCGAGGCGGCGATGGCCATGCGGTCGTTATGGGCGTAAACCAGGTCAACGTCGGGATGGGCCGCCAGCATCGAGTCGGCGGCGATGGCCGCGTCGTCGTAGTTCCAGTTGCCGTAGGCTGTTCCGAGCATCTCGAGACCCTCGTTTGCGGCGGCTTCGGCGAAACCGTTATGGCGCTCCTCGGCGGGCGTGGAGCCCTTCAGGCCGTGGATTTCGATTACCTTTCCCCCTCTGCCCGCGAGGTTGCGGGCGTAGCGCGCGGCCATTCGGCCGATCGCCGTGTTGTCGACCCCCTGGAAGGCGGTGTAGGTATCTCCGTGGATGTTTCGGTCGAAAACTATCACGGGGGTGCCGCTCTGGTATGCCTTCTTTATTATAGGTGTGATGGCATCGGCCTCGTTCGGGGCGGCGATTATGATGTCGAACTTGTTGTCGAGGAAATACTGGATGTCGGCGATCTGCTTGTCGTTGCTGTCGTCGGCGGAGCGGATTTCGACAGTCGCCTCGGGGTGGAACATTACCTCGCGGTATATCTCGTCGTTCATCTTGCTGCGCCAGTCGTCCTGGCTGCACTGGGATACTCCGATACGGTAGTTCGGGGCATCCCCTCCGCAGGATTGCGCGAGGAACGATAACAGAAGTATGGCAAAGGTCTGTAATATTCGTTTCATGGTAACTGACTTAATCGGAATAACCCATTGCAAAGGCTTCAATGGATAGTTTGTGTGATACAAAATTAGTTGTTTAAAATGTAAAAATCGGTGCGTTTTCTTGCAAAAATGGGGAGATGAGCCAAAATTGCAACGTTACGCGCAATTTTTAATACGCTCTGCGAGGTTTTGTTTGTAGCTTTGTGATGCCTCGTAAAAGGCCCATGAAAAAGTAACCACCCTGCGATATACCATCTGCAATGAAAAACTATTCCAAAGCGGCACTGCTCGCGGCAACCCTCCTCTCAGCCTCCGGCCTTTCGGCGGCCGAGGGTGGAGTGACGGTCGAGCATCTCGGAACGAACAATACCCTGGTGCGGGTCAACGGCGACTCGCGTTACGTCATAATGCCGGTGCAGGAGTCGAACGACGACGCCAAGGTCAACGTGCTTGTCGACGGCAAGCTCGAACGAGTGATGTACGTGCGTCTCGCCAAGTCGAAGGTCGACTATACCGTTCCCTTTGACCTTACCCCCTACAAGGGGCGCGAGGTAGTGTTCAACATAGTGACGACGCAAAACCGCTCTTCGGTCCGCGAGGCCAAGGAGGACGCGTGCTGGAGCAATTTCGCCCTGGCCGACACGTTTGACACGGCCAACCGCGAGAAATACCGTCCCCTCTACCACCATACCCCCCTCTACGGATGGATGAACGATCCCAACGGGATGTTCTACAAGGACGGGGTATGGCATCTGTACTACCAGTGGAACCCCTACGGGTCGAAGTGGCAGAATATGACCTGGGGCCATTCGACCTCGAAGGACTTGGTAAACTGGGAGCATCACGGCGCGGCAATCGAGCCTGACGGCCTGGGGGCAGTGTTCAGCGGCTCCTGCGCCATAGACAAGGAAAATTCCGCCGGGTTCGGTAAGGACGCTGTGCTTGCGATGTACACTTCGGCGGATGTGAGCCAGATCCAGAGCCTCGCCCACAGCGGCGACAACGGCGCGACTTTCACCAAATATCCCGGAAACCCGACGCTGACGCTCGAAAGCGAGGCGCGTGACCCGAACATGTTCTGGAACCCGGAAACGAAACTATGGACGATGGTGCTTGCCCACGCGCTCGACCACGAGATGCTGGTATTCACCTCTCCCGATATGAAGGAATGGACGCTCCAAAGCGCCTTCGGCAAAGGACTGGGATGCCAGGACGGCGTATGGGAGTGTCCTGACCTTTTCCGGCTCCCCGTGGAGGGCACCGGCGAGGAGAAGTGGATGCTGATATGCAATATCAACCCCGGCGGCCCCTTCGGCGGGAGCGCCGCGCAGTATTTTATCGGCGACTTCGACGGCAAGACTTTCAAGCCTGACACCGACGCGGATGGGAAAGTGCCGACCAAATGGCTCGACTACGGCAAGGACAATTACGCTTCGGTAAGCTGGAGCGACGCTCCCGACGGGAGGCGCGCGATTATCGGCTGGATGAGCAACTGGCAGTATGCCGCCGAGGTGCCCACGACGCAGTTCCGCAGCGCCAACACGCTCCCCCGCGATGTCTCCCTTTTCCGGGGAGCTGAGGGGCAGGTCTACGCCTCGACCGCTCCCTCCCCCGAGGTCGACGCGCTCCGCGGCAAGGCCGTTGTCAGCGCCAAAGGGGTGTCGCTCGGCCGGAAAGCGAAGGCCTACAGCCTCCCGAAGGATAACGACGGGGTATGCGAGATCGAGCTGACCCTCAATCCCAAAGAGGCGAAGGAGGTCGCCATGTCCCTCTCCAACGCCGAGGGTAACCATGTACTGATGACCTATGACCCCGCCGCGGGCACATTCTCGATGGACCGCCGCGAGAGCGGGATTGTGAATTTCAGCCAGGAGTTTCCGGCGGTGACGACGGCTCCGGTTTACGGAACTGGCAAGGAGCTGACCCTCAGAATATTCATCGACCGGTCGAGCATCGAGGTGTTCGGCAACGGGGGACGGTTCGCGATGACGAACCTCGTGTTCCCCGACGCGCCTTACAGCTCGCTCTCCCTCGCTTCCGAGGGCGGACAGGCCAAGGTGTCGCTGAAAATCTACCCCGTCCTTGTGAAATAACTGCTTATTCGACAACCTTAAAATAGATACCAATCTATGACAACGACAACAGCAAAGAAAAGCTCGTTGCTGCAATTCGCCCCGGTGATGCTCTGTTTCTTCGCCATGGGCTTCGTCGACCTGGTCGGCACGGCTTCGAACTACGTCCAGAAGGACCTGGGCCTGACCGACTCGCAGGCCAATCTCTTCCCCTCGCTTGTTTTCTTCTGGTTCCTGATTTTCTCCGTACCGACGGGGATGCTGATGAACCGTATCGGGCGCAAGCGCACGGTGCTTATCTCCCTGATTGTTACTGCGTTCTCGCTTATTCTGCCGGTGTTCGGCGACAGCTACGTCATAATGCTTCTCAGCTTCTCGCTCCTCGGTATCGGCAATGCCATAATGCAGACATCGCTCAACCCGCTGGTTACCAACCTTATCAGCGGCGACAAGCTGGCTTCGACCCTGACGTTCGGCCAGTTCGTGAAAGCCATTGCCTCGTTCCTTGCTCCGATTATCGCTGCCTGGGGCGCCACGACCTTCATGCCGACCTTCGGGCTGGGGTGGCGCGTGCTGTTCATAATCTACGCCGCGGTCAGCCTTCTGTCGGTAACGGCGCTTGCCGCCACTCCGATTGAGGAGGAACGCCCCGACAAGGCTTCGGGTATCGGCGAATGTGTCAAGCTCCTTGGCCGTCCGTTCATCCTGCTCTGCTTCCTCGGCATCATGTGCCACGTCGGAATCGATGTAGGCACCAACACCACGGCTCCCAAAATCATTATGGAACGCCTGGCGCTCCCCCTTGAGGAGGCCGGTTTCGCTACCAGCGTCTATTTCATCTTCCGTACGGCAGGATGCTTCCTCGGAGCCTTTATCCTGCGCGCCATGTCGCCGAAGATTTTCTTCGGAATCAGCGTGCTGATGATGCTCGCGGCGATGGTGATGCTGTTTGTCTGCGACACGTTAGGCGCTATCTACGTCGCCCTGGGTCTGATTGGATTCGGTAACTCCAACATCTTCTCCGTAGTGTTCTCCCAGGCTCTGATCGCTTCTCCGGCGGAGAAGAACGAGGTCTCGGGCCTTATGATCATGGGGCTCTTCGGCGGGACGGTGTTCCCCCTGGCGATGGGTTACGCCGCTGACGCTGTCGGGCAGGCCGGAGCTGTCGCCGTGATGACCGTCGGGGTAATATACCTGATGTATTACACGTTAAGAATAAAGAAAGCCTAATCCTTAAATAACAATAGCATGAACGATATAGTAGTAGGAATGGGGGAGGCGCTTTGGGACGTGCTTCCCGAAGGTAAGAAAATCGGAGGCGCGCCGGCCAATTTCGCATACCACGTTTCCCAGTTCGGCCTCCCGAGCTGCGTCGTGAGCGCCGTCGGCAACGATCCTCTCGGCGACGAGATCATCGAGAACTTCACCTCGAAAGGCCTGAACCATCTGATTGAGCGCGTACCTTATCCGACCGGCACCGTGCAGGTTGAAATCGACCAGGCCGGGATCCCGCAATATGAAATCAAGGAGAACGTGGCGTGGGACAATATCCCTTACACGGCACGTCTCGAACAGCTCGCGGAGCGCACGAAAGCCGTCTGCTTCGGCTCTCTCGCCCAGCGTAACGTAGTCTCGCGCAACACAATCAACCGCTTCCTCGACGCGATGCCGCAGACCGCCGACTCGCTGGTCGTCTTCGACGTGAACCTCCGCCAGGGTTTCTACAACAAGGATATACTCTGCAACTCGATGAAGCGGTGCAACATACTGAAGATTAACGACGAGGAGCTGGTAACGGTCAGCCGTATGTTCGGCTATCCCGGTATCGACCTTCAGGACAAGTGCTGGATTCTGCTCGGCAAGTACAACCTGAAGATGCTGATTCTGACCTGCGGCATCAACGGCAGCTACGTCTTTACTCCCGGAACCGTATCCTTCCAGCCGACCCCGAAGGTAGAGGTCGCCGACACCGTCGGCGCGGGGGATTCGTTCACAGCCGCCTTCATCGCCTCCATCCTCAACGGGATGTCTGTCGCCGAAGCGCATGCCAAGGCCGTCCAGACCTCGGCCTTTGTCTGCACCCGCCCCGGCGCCATGCCGATCCTCCCCCCGGAAATCATCGGCTGACCCTGGCGTATTGTATATGGTGTAGGGACGCGGCGTGCCGCATCAGGTTAAGGCAATCAAGTGCTTACTTGGCCGCATAATAAAACGCGACACGCCGCATCCCTACACAAATTCAGTCCTGTAACCCCTTCGGAATACGCATCTTCTTAAAGAAAAAAGCGGGCCGCGTCGTTGCGACGCGGCCTGTCTTTTGTCGGAACCGCCCATAGGCAGGCGGCCGTCGGGGATTGCCATGATGCAATCTGTTACACACCGGATCTATCGAATCACTACTTGGTTAATCTCTTCATCAATCAATGATATCGGTTCCGCGAGTTTCCTACTCGCTCCTGGTGAATGGTGTAGGGTGAAAGTTAAGCTCTATTCGGTATGAGTTTGGGATGAGGGTTCATCCTACGACGCGAAGTTAGCCGTAAGCTGGGTAAGGGGCGTTACCCAAACAACGGCAAGCGTTACCAATTTTACGGAAACGGGCGGTTTTTGATTTTTTAAGGGTAAGGGGAGGCCACGCGGCTGAAAAAAATGGTAAATTCGCGGGAATAGGCGTGTCGCGAACGCGGCATGCCCCCTGAACCCGAATGATTGACTTTACCAACATATCCCGCCCGTTTTTCAGCCGAATAGTCAAGGCTGAGGCTGAAGCTCGCCGCAATCCGCGGGAGAGCCAGTCAAGGGTGCTGCGCGACCTTGTGACGCGTGGCGCGAGGACTTCGTTCGGCGTAGACAAGGGTCTGGGCTGCGTCGCCTCGGCTCCCTCAGCGGGGGAACTTTACGAGCGTTTTTCCGCGCTGGAGGTCAATGATTATCCGGCAATCCGTCCTTACGTCATGCGTATGGTCGACGGGGAGGCGGATGTGCTGTGGCCGGGGGTATGCCGCCGCTACGCCCAGTCGTCGGGCACTTCCGACGGCAAGAGCAAGTTTATCCCTATCACACCCCGCGGGCTGCGGCGCTCGCATTACGCCGGGGCTGCCTATTCCGTGGCCTCCTATCTGGCGAGCTACCCGGACAGCAGCGTTTTCGGAGGGAAGAATTTCATCCTCGGGGGGAGCTTCGCCAACGAGCTGACTCTCAAGACGGGGGTCAAGGTAGGCGACCTTTCCGCATCGCTTATCGACCGCATTAACCCGCTGGTCAACCTTTTCCGCATCCCGTCGAAACGGATTGCCCTGATGGCCGACTGGAACGAGAAGCTCCCGGCACTAGTGGAGGCTTCGCTCCGGGCCGATGTCAGGAGTATCTCCGGGGTGCCCTCTTGGTTTCTGACTGTGCTTAAAAAGGTGGTGGAGCGCGCCGGGGCCGAGACAATCCACGATGTGTGGCCCAACCTCGAGGTGTTTTACCACGGCGGGATCGCGTTCGGACCCTACCGCGAACAGTACCGCCGCATAACCGACCCGTCGCGGATGCGCTACTGGGAGAACTACAACGCGTCGGAGGGCTTTTTCGCCGTCCAGGAGCGTCGCGACTCCCCGGAAATGGGGCTTATCCTCACAGCCGATACTTTCTACGAGCTTCTGCCGCAGGAGGCGGGGGGCAGGCCTCTTCCGGTGTGGAAGGCTGAGCCGGGGATGGTGGCCGAACTGGTGGTTACCTCGTCAAACGGCCTGTGGCGCTATCGCACGGGTGACACGGTGAAAGTCGAGAGTGTCGACCCGCTGACAATCACTATCGCCGGGCGCACGAAATGCTTCATCAACGCTTTCGGCGAGGAGGTGATGGTCTACAATACCGACGCGGCGCTGGAGCAGGCGTGCGCTGCCACCGGCGCCGAGGTGCTGAACTATACCGCCGCCCCGGTGTATGCCGGGGACCGCACCCGCGGCCGACACCAGTGGCTTGTCGAGTTCGGGCGGAAACCCGCTTCTCTCGAGGAGTTCGCCGACATACTCGACCGGGAGCTGCAAAATCAGAACTCCGACTACCAGGCTAAACGCTCCGGGGGAATCTTCCTTGACCGCCTTGAGGTCGTTCCGGCTGTCAGCGGCGTGTTTGACCGCTGGCTCGCGTCGACCGGCAAACTCGGGGGGCAGCGCAAGGTGCCCCGCCTGAGCAACGACCGGGCGATAATGGACCGCCTGTTGGCGATGAATAACGAAATTAATTGAAAGCCATGAATATAAAGAACACTCTTTCGGCATTTCTGCTATGCGCGGCATCGGCGCTGCAGCTTTCCGCACAGGATTCCGCGCCCAAATACATCTTCTACTTTATCGGCGACGGTATGGGTGTCAACGAGGTAATGAACGCGCAGCTTTATAAGAAGCACGTGCTCGGGGCCGGCGACCTCGCCATGACCGGCTTTCCCGCCGGATCGATGGCTACCAACCACTCAGCCTCTTCCGACGTTACCGACTCCGCGGCAGCGGGGACGGCTCTGGCTACCGGCCATAAGACGGTCAACGGGATGCTCGGCGTGACTCCGGATTCAGCCGCCGTAACGTCGATAGCCAAGGTGCTTTTTGACGACGGCTACGGGGTGGGGCTTGTGACCTCCGTCGCGATTGACGACGCCACCCCCGGCGCTTTCTATGCCCATGTCCCCAACCGCGGGATGTACCGCGAAATCGGGAGCCAGCTCGCTCGGAGCGGTTACCAGTTCGCGGCCGGTTCGGGTCTCCGCGGTACGAAGGACAAGAAGGGGCGCGACAACGGGCTGCTCGCCGAGTTTGCCGAGAACGGAGTCAGTGTTTCCTACGGGCTTGACGGAGCGGACTTTACCGCTGACCGTATGCTGATTCTGAGTCCCGACACCCTGCGAAACTGGAATATCGGGTTCACGATAGACTCCATCCCCGGGGCGCTGACCCTGCAGGAGCTTACAAAGGCGTGCATAACCCATCTCGAGCGCGTCTCCCCGGATAAGTTCTTCATGATGGTAGAGGGGGGCAACATCGACCATTCGGGCCACGGCAACGACGCCGGCGCGAACATAATCGAGACGGTGAACTTCGACAAGACGCTCGAAATCGCCCTTGATTTCTACCGCCAGCACCCCGACGAGACCCTTATCGTCGTCACCGCCGACCACGAGACGGGAGGAATGTCGGTAGGGAACAACAGTTCGGGCTATGCCGTGTTCCCCGAACGTCTTTCCGGGCAGCGGCTGTCGAAGGACGCGTTTTCTGACTTCTGCAAGGGAATCGCGAAGTCGAAACGGATTTTCACCTGGGACGACATGAAGGAGTATCTTACCGAGAACCTCGGTTTCTGGACCCCGAAGACAAAAATCACTAAGGAGCAAACCGGGCGCCTCCGCGAGATGTTTGAAGATATGTTTACGAGGAATATAGCTCAGCCCGACCAGAAGACCCTCTACGCCGACTTCGATGCGTTTACGGCGGCGGTGTTCGAGGTCCTCGATACCCAGGCCGGTATCAACTGGGCCTCTACCAAGCATACCGGCTCCCCGGTGCCGGTGTTCGCCATCGGTCGCGGCTCGGAGATTTTCGGCAGCTTCGGCGACAATACCGACCTGCCGAAGAAGATAATGAAGCTCGCAGGAAAAACGCTTGACTAAGCCGCCATTTAACGAACGAAACAGACTGATGAACCGCAACACGTTGCTCTTTATCCTTATCCCGCTGCTCGCACTGGCGTTCCCGGCGCGGGGGGTGGACTATAACGCCCTGCAGGTAGAGGTCGCGATGCACCCCGACCGCTACCGCGTCTTGCTGAACCGGTTTGTGGCAGGCGATACGACCCTTACCTCGCATGAGCTGGCGACCGTTTACTTCGGCTATTCCTTCACGCCCGACTACGACCCGCGGGAGACTTTCGACGGAATCTCCGACGCTTTCACCGCGAAGGATTACGAGCGGGTCGCGCTTCTGACTCCCGACGCGCTGGTTGTCAACCCCGTGTCGCTCGACCTGAGCATAATGGCCCTCACCGCCGCCGAGCAGGGGGCCGGGGAGAGACCGGGTATGAGGGCGGCAAACCTCGGGCCGCGCTGCGACATGATCGCGACCGCTATCCTTGAAAGCGGCCGGGGCACCACGCCCGACTCCCCGTTCAAGGTAATCTCCTCGGCCGATATCGGAAGGCTGCTGCGCAACGTGCTGGGAATAAACGTGATTGTCGGGCGCACGAAAATCGGCGAGGTGGATGCCATAAAGGTTACATTCCCCGGCAGCGACCGCCAGCATATACTCTATTTCGACAATTCCCGCGAGACGCTGTTCCTGGCCCGCAGAGGCGCCTCGGACAAAACTAACAAACACTGACCGCCATGCCTGACACATCAAAACCCAAATGGACCGAAATCGAGCACCTTCCCAAATGGGACGAGGAGTTCTACCATGTCTATACCGCCAAGAAGCACGGCAAGTGGGTGATGCTCAAGACGCTGCGCCCCGAGCTGGCCGACGACTCGCGCTTCCGCGACATGATTGAGAAGGAGTTTGACGTGCGCTATAACCTGGCTCATCCTAATATCGTCATGATCAACGATTTCGAGGAGGTGCCGGGGCTCGGGAGGTGCATTATAACCGATGATGTCTACGGCGACTCGCTGCGGACGCTGCTCGACGAGGGGAAGGTTACCCATGACATTCAGGAGAAGGTGGTCCACCAGCTTCTCGACGCAATCGAGTATATACAGAAGAACCATATCGTACATCATCCTATACGCCCCGAAACGATTATATTTACCGAGAATATTCGCAACCTGAAGGTGATTGACGTCGGGTTTGACCAGCGGTCCCACCTTACTCCGGCTGACGTCTCGGAGGATCTCGCCTCCTACGGGCGGGTGCTCCAGGAGGTGCTCAAGGCCACGGGGGACCGCAATCCGCGGCTGAACCGTATCGCCCAGCGGTGCGCGGCTCCCAAAGGTCGTCCGTTCCGCGATGTGACGGATGTTAAAATGGCGCTCGCGGGGCACTCCAACAAGCGGGTCTACATCGTGATTACGGTTTTCCTCGTGATAATGGCCTTCGTGCTGGGGTGGCTTTCGGTAAGGCCCCTTCCCGGAGCTCAGCGGCAACCCGCGGCAACCGAGGCCGTTTCGGAATGAAGAAATTAATTCAGCAATTATAAACGATAAATGATTGAAGTAAAGGCAATAGAGCCGACGCGCCGCAATCTGCGCAAGTATGTGGCTTTCGGCAACTCGCTTTATAAGGACAATCCGTGCTACGTCCCGCCGCTGATGGTCGACGACGTAAACACCCTCTCGCCGGAGAAGAATCCGGCGTTCGACCACTGCGAGGCGCAGTGCTTCATGGCCTACCGCGACGGTAAGCCTGTAGGACGCGTGACTGGCATTATCAACCCGATAGTCAACGGGCGTACCGGCTCGGCCGACCTCCGTTTCGGGTTTGTAGACTTTATCGACGATGCCGAGGTTGTCGACGCCCTGTTCAAGGCTGTCAGCGACTGGGGGCGCTCAAAGGGGATGACCTCCATCGTCGGCCCGATGGGCTTTTCCGATATGGACCACGAGGGCATGCTGACTTTCGGTTACGACGAGATGGGTACCATGGCGACCATCTACAACCATCCGTACTATGTTGACCATATGGAGCGTATGGGCTTCAAGAAGGATGCCGGGTGGGTCGAATACTATGTCAAGGTCCCGGAGCATATCCCGGAAAAATACCAGCGTATAGCCGACATAGTGAAGCGCCGCGAGAACCTGAAGGTTAAGAAGTACACCTCCCGCAAGAAAATCAAGGAGGAATACGGCGTGGCGCTGTTCGAGCTGATCAACCGCGCCTACGACAAGCTCTACGGCTACTCCCCCCTGACTCCCCGCCAGATCGACTACTATATCGAGATGTATCTGAGCATCATCAATCTCGACCTGGTCACGGTGGTTACCGACGCCGACGACACGTTGGTAGCGATCGGGATTTCGATTCAGTCCTTCTCCGACGCGCTCCGCAAGAGCGGGGGGAAGCTCTTCCCCCTGGGGTGGACTCATCTGCTGAAAACCCTGCGCGGGAAGTCGAACGCCGTTGACCTGCTGCTTATCGCGGTGGCGCCGGAGTATCAGAACAAGGGGGTGAACGCCCTGCTCTTCGCCGACCTGATTCCGTACTACAACAAATACGGTTTCGAGCACGCGGAGACCAACCTGGAGCTTGAAGACAATACCGCCGTGCAGAACCAGTGGGCATATTTCGACCACCGTCTCCACCGCCGCCGCGCGACGTTTCGCAAGCCTCTGTGATGAAAGAGTTTTCCCTGCCGAACTGCGACGTGTTCTCCGCGATGGAGGCCGGATGCGACGAGGCCGGGCGTGGATGCCTCGCCGGGCCTGTGTGCGCCGCGGCGGTAATCCTGCCGGACGACTTCCACCATCCGTGGCTTAACGACTCCAAGCAGCTAACCGAGCGCAGACGCGAACTGCTGCGCCCGGTAATCGAGGCGGAGGCGGTCGCTTGGGCTGTCGCCTGGTGCACCCCGGCCGAGATTGACTCGATGAACATCCTGAACGCGTCAATCGAGGCGATGCACCGCGCCCTCGACGCCCTCTCGCCCCGTCCGGAGCGCGTTATTGTCGACGGCAACCGCTTCAAGCCCTACCGCGACCTCCCCTGGAAGACCTTTGTCAAGGGGGACGGACGCTTCGGCAACATCGCCGCCGCCTCGGTGCTCGCGAAGACCCACCGCGATGAGCTGATGGAGCGCCTCGACGCCGAGTTCCCGGCCTACAACTGGCGGGGCAACAAGGGGTACCCGACTGCCGACCACCGCGCCGCGATTGCCGCCAACGGCCCGACCCCCTACCACCGCCTCTCGTTCAGGCTGCTGCCCGATCCGGTCCTCCCCGGCCTCGACTGAATTGCGGTTTTCTCCGCCATTTACAGTGGCGAGGCGTAAGCCGAGCTTCCTGTATTTTTCCCACGTTATCTCTTATCTACCCTTTTAACAGCGCCCAGCGGACTGCCGCGGGGCGCTGGTTTTATTTTTGTCGGTGGTGGTCAACCTTTTTCTGATAACGGGTGTTTATTAAGTACAAAAACTCCTAACAGAACTTGGTTCAAAACAACTATTTATTATGAAGAAAGCGATTTTAATGATTACTCTCATGCTGGGTTGCATGACGGTTTTCGCACAGAAAATCGACAAGAACGAGCTTAAGCAGCTTAAGGCGTTCCTGTCAATGCCCGCCGAAAAGGACGGTACTAACGCGCAAGCCCTCAAAATCACCGACCTTAATGCCCCCTCCACTTGGGAAGGCGTGACCGTTGAAAACGGCCGCGTGAAATCCATCGAGTGGAAGGACAAACACCTTGCCGGCGACCTAAACCTTGCCGGATTTACTTCCCTCGAGACCCTGAACGTTTCCCGTAACAAGATTACTTCGATCAATCTCTCGGGCGACGCCGCTCTCAGCAATCTCAACGCCTCGCGTAACCTGATCAAGACCGCCGACCTTACCGGCTGCTCCGCTCTCGTAACGCTCAACATCTACAAGAACCGCCTGACGGAAATCGACCTCAGCGCGACTCCGCTCCTGACGACTTTCAATGTTTCCAACAACTACCTGGTATCGCTTGACGTGGCAAACTCCGCCACCCTCAAGACTCTCAACTGCCAGGGTAACCACCTCGAGAACCTCAAGGTCGAGAACTGCACCGCTCTGAAGAACCTCTATTGCGGCTACAACAAGCTGACAGGAATCACCCTCGTAGGGCTTGAGAACCTCCAGAACCTCAATGTCGACGACAACGAGATTTCCAACATGATTGTCAGCGGTCTTCCCGCGCTCAGCTCCTTCATCTGCTCCGATAACAATATGAACGGACTGGCAATGCGCGACTGTACCGCCCTGCTCGACCTCGTATGCTCATACAACAACCTGACTTCGCTCACGGTTGATAACTGCCCGCAGCTCCTCTTCGTCGATTGCTCTTACAACGACCTTACCCAGTTGACCCTCAGCAATCAGACCTTCCTGCAGCGCGTGCTCTGCAACAACAACCAGTTGACCATGCTCGACGTTTCCTTCGACCAGGCCCTGGTTTACGTCAACTGCCGAAACAACATGATCAACGACCTGCGCACAATGGGCGACAACTCCCTGCGTATGATCGCCTGCCAGTGGAACTACTAATCCCCAGCACTTAGATACAATCTACGGCAACCCGCTCTTCATATAGACCCCCAAGCCGGCGGGGGCGCCTCTTACCGGGCGCCCCCGCTTTTTGTGTTTCCCCATTATCAGCCCCCTTTGGGCAAAGTGTCCCCGCTGAGCGCCCGTAGGGCGCGTGGCCGTGAGTAACACCGTGTCGAGCCTCGGAGAGGCGAGGCGCGGTGGATGGTGTCGGCGTGTGTCCGTAGCGCCCGTAGGGTGCGAGTCCGTGGTAGCAGGGCAGCTTTCATATCCACCGCCTATACCACAGGCCCGCACCCTACGGGCGCTCTGCCGGGGAGAAGACCCGCATACTTTCACCGCGCCTCGCCTCTCCGAGGCTCGACACGGTGTTACTCACGGCCACGCGCCCTCCGGGCGCTCCGCAGGGACAGGCCGACAAAAATCCCCGACAACCGCCGCCGGGGGCGGCTAATGTCGGGGTTACTAACATTCAGGGGCTTCGACCCTGGGAATTAGAATGGCAGGTGTCAACAGCCAAGGACGCTTCCGTGTGGACTGGCGGGAAGTGGTGCTATTTTGAGGTTACGCGGCCTTTGTCGGTGGTGAAGTAGTCGGTGTGTCCCTTTTTCTGGTAGGCGCGGACGTAGTCGAAGTCAGTCCGGTAGGTGAAATCGTGGTCGGCGTCCTTGGCCCAGGAGCCGTTGCCGACCGACTGGTTCAGGATTACGTAGAAGTCTTTGTCGAAGGGCCAGGTGACATCCTCTGTCCAGGCTCCCTTGGCGAAATGGGGATTGTTGATGGTAGTCGTAAGTTTACCGTCAACGAAGAAGGAGAGATGCTCCGCGTCCCATTCGACAGCGTAGACGTGCCACTGCGAGGCGTCGATGTCCGGGGTCTCGCATCCGACATAGGTGCTGTCGACACTGACGGGAGTGAAGTATTTAGCGGAATTGGGATGTTTTGGGTAGCGCATCGCGTGGTGGAGTGTCTGGTAGGCGACCTGCTCGTCGTCAATCTGTTCCCAGGCGTCGATTTCGCCGCATACCGGCCACCCGCCGGTTCCATCGACCGGCAAGAGCCAGAAGGCGGGGAAGTTGCCGGTATGTGGATTTGTGCGGCATCGCGCTTCGATATATCCTCCTCGCATTTGGAATTTCCCGTTGGAGTTGATGGCGCCGGAAATCATCTCCTTGTTCCCTTCCGCCATGGAGGGGGGCGTCTTCACGCAGAGCGGGGTATAGAAGCCGTCGCCGAAACGGTTTACCTCGCGGCGGGCGGCGTCGCCGTCGGCGATAAAGCGGCTCCATGTGGCTCCGCCGCGGCTATGGTAGTTCCATTTCGCGGTGTCCATGGCGTTTCCGTCGAACTCGTCGCTCCATATCAGTTCCCATTCTGAGCCGTCGGATGCGGCGGGAGGCATGGCGGTGATGGCGGGAACAGCGAGGAGCGCCGCGCATAGCGCTAGCGCTCCCCGGTGGTTCATAATGATGTTCTTTTTCATAAGTGTTATCTTATGAGGACTTTCGTTGTCGTGCTTCCCTGGCGGCGGATGTAGACACCCGGAGTGTCACCGGTGACGCGGATTCCCTGGAGGTTGTAATATTCCACGGGAGCGTCGCTGTCCGCGTCGCTGTCAGGAATAACGTCGGTTATGCCCGATACGTTGCCGTCCTTGGTTGAGAAGTAGTTGAGGTTGTCTTTCTTCTGGTACGCGCGCACATAGTCGAAGTCTGTCTGGTAATCGAAGCCGAGGTCAGGCTTGGCCGCCCAGCCGCCGTCGCCTACCGACTGGTTGCAGATGATGTAGAACGGCTTATTGAAGGGCCAGGTAACCGACTCGGTCCATTTCCCCTCGGAATAGTGAGGGTTCTTGGCGGTAGCGTAGGCCACTCCGTCGACATACCAGGTGATATGCTCGGAGTCCCAGTCAATAGCGTAGGTGTGCCAGAGAGCCGCGTCGACGTTCGACATTGTGCCCCCGCTGAAAGGAATCGGCTTGCTGATCGAGCCGTAATTATTTTTTACGGAGCCGTTGTTGGGATAGCGCCACGCGCAGTGGAGCGAGCCGTAGGCGATTTTCTCGGTGTTGATCTGTTCCCAAATGTCAATCTCGCCGCAGGAGGGCCATCCGGCGTACTGTACGGTCGGCATCATCCAGAAAGCGGGGAAGTTGCCGGAGTGGGGGTTGGTTTTGCAGCGCGCTTCTACGTATCCGCCGTTGAGGTAGAATTTGTTGTGGGTGTAAATCGCGCCGGAAATCATCTCTTTTTTCTCGGCGGGAAGGAACTCGTCGGGGGTCTTCATGCAGTAGGCCTTGTACATCCCCTGGTCGAACTTGTTGACGACCGGGCGCTCGTTGTCGACGGCGCAGAAGCGGTTCCAGGTAGAGCTGTAGCGGGGGTGGTAGCTCCATTTCGAGGTATCCATGGCGTCGCCCGAGAACTCGTCGCTCCAGATGAGGGTCCATTCCCCTTCGGGGGTGTCGGCGTATTCGCCGTAGACGTAAATCTGGCCGTTTATCTGGTAGGGGTACAGTTCGGAGACCCCCTCGGCGGGAATCTCGAACTCTTCCCACTGGCGGTTGCCGCTGACATACTGTTCGCCGAAGATGTTCTGCCCGTGGCGCACGGTCAGTCTGTCACCCTTGAACCCTTCGAGGGTCGGGCGGGGTTCGACGCTGACAGCCGTCCAGTAGGCGACGCTGAGGGGCAGGGGCTTGTAGCCGGGGGCCCATATGTTGCCGTTTAGAATTTCGGAGAAGAACTCGCACTCCTCCTTGTGGAGGTTGACGAGGAAGTCGACGGCGCAGTCACCCTCGGCCTCTACGCGGGCGCGGTAAACGCCCGGCACGGTTTCCGAGGGGATGGAGATGGTGGGTAGTTGCTGGGGAAGGCCGTATCCCATAAGGTCGGCCGCGTCAAAACTGCCGTCCTGGCCCAGGTCGATGTAGAGGCTCATTTTCGTGGCGGGGCCGGAGTAGGTGACCTCGGGAACGAGGGATTTGCCGATTGCGGCGCTGAGAACGCTCTCGTCCTGGAACACGTGGCGCTGTGTCGAGTTGATTTTGAACGTGCCTTCGAGGGTCACGAATGTGATGCCGCTGTCGCGGTCTTTTTCTCCAGAAAGGTCGCAGGGATATAGGTTGTCGGCGGTTTGAGCGCCGGCCTGGAGAGATGCTCCGGCAAGGGCGAGACTGGTAAGGAGTAAAAATTTCTTTCGCATCCGATAATTGATTATGAGGTTAACTATGAGTTAATATTGCGAGATAATATCATTATCCTCGCGAAGATAGCTATTAATTCCGTAACTTGCAGTAATTCGTTATATTAAAAAAACATAAGAAAAAGAGGGGCCGCGCCAAATCGATTGGCGCGGCCTCTCCGGGTATTGTCGCGGCTTGACAGCCGATTAGTAGAGCAGCTCGAAGTCGTCGATAATCATCTGCGAACCTTCTCCGCCGGTGTAGTAGTCTCCGCCGATGGATGAAGACGCCACGCAGATTATGTTTTCGGCCTTGACCTCGGGATAGCCCTCATAGCTGATGGGTATTTCAACTTCGATGAGGCCGTCGCCGGCAGTGGCTTCCTTGAACACGCGCTCGCCGTAGCCGATTACATTCTTGTCGTTCTTGCTGAACAGCGACGGGCCGAGGGTTCGTACCACGCATGGATACTTCGTTCCGAGCTTCGCGTCGTTCTTGTTTTCGCCGTTGAGGATAGCTATGTAGATTATACCGCTATCCATATCGCCGACTTTTACATCCGTGCGGGGGTCGCCACTGTCCTTCCTGTTGATTGCAACCGGGGTATATTTAACCCATGCGCGGAGGGCGCGGGGACGGCTTGCGAACGGACGACCCCATGCGAGGATGCCGTAGTAAGTCTCCTCAGTCCCAAGGAACTCGCCGATGAATATGTTTCCCGCGGCGAATTTGCCGATACCGAACATCGCGACATACTGGCTTGTGAGGCGAGCCGATGATTTTCCGGAGTGGAACAGGGTGGTTTCCTGCTCGGTCACCTGCTTATTAAGCGTTGAGGAGCCTTTGTTGCCGGTATCCCAGAACAGCGATTCTTTTGATGCCGCCGGAATGACGGATTTGCCGTCTTTGCCCCATTCTTCAAAACTCGAGTTGGGTAGTTGTTGGTTGCTTTCAGTTGTGAACGTGCAGGTCACAGAGGAAGTGAAGTCGTCGCAGTAGGATTGGTACTCGTAGGTAGTTCCGGGTTCCAGGCCGGTCAGCGTGACGGTGTACTTCGAGTTGACAGCGGCGCAGGATGTGGCGCCGTCGGCAGCTACCTGAGTCCACTGCTGGGTGCCCTGCTTGCGGTACTGGATTCCGAAGCCGGTAGCGTTCTCCTTCATCACGGTGCCGGTGAGGGTTGCCTTGGTTGCCCAGGTGGTGGCGGCGTTGGCCTCAACCTGGTCGGTCATGACGAGCGCGTCGGAAACCATGATGTTCAGGGTCGCGGTCGCGGTCTTGTCGGCGTTGTCGGTAACGATTACCGTCACGGCGTGTTCCCCTGAGGGGAGGTTGTTGAGAAGCTCCTTGTCGAAGGAAATCTTCATCTCCGAGAAGTTCGTGTCGTCGTGGGTGGTGTATGTCCAGCGGAGGCCGTGCTCGTTGATTACGGTCTCGAGGGAGGGATCCATGCCGAAAATCTCGAAATCGTTGCCGCCGATGCCGAGCAGGTCGGTAAAGGCATCGCAGCGCAGCTCAACCTTCTTGAGGAAGGAGGTGGCGGCGATCCATAAGGACTTCTTGGCGAACTTGCCCGGTTCGGCAATCACGGCCTGGGAGAGGTCGAAGCCGATTCCGGAGATAGCGGGGGCGGCGTTGATGGTGTACTCGTCCTCTACGACGGTAGCTTCCTGCACCTCGACGGTGATGAAAGCGCCGCCTACGGGGGTGGTTACGCCGCCGTCATGCTTGACGGTAAGGATGTACTCCGTCTTGGGTTTGGCGTTCTCAATAGTGCCGGTCTTGGTGAACTCCTCGCCGGTCGAGAGAGTGCCTTTGAGGGTCCAGGTGAGGTTCTTGTCGATGGAGGGCATCATGAAGTACCCCTTGGTGTTCCCGTCCGCGATCAGCTCCGGGGTAAATTCCAGGGAGCCGGTCTTGTGGCCTACGGTCATGGAGATGTCGGAAAGGACCTCTTTCGCCCCGTCCTCAACGACAACGCTCGAAACGACGTTGGCGAGGGCGGCAACGATGGTTACCTGTGATACGGAGCCGTCGCCGACGGTGAATTTCTCAGCCCCTTTGAACCAACGGGTATCGAACGAGGCGGGTACGGAGTCTCCGGCCCATACCTCGGCGGTGTAGTTGCCCGCCAAGAGAGTCACGCCACCCGCGGGGAGGGGATTGGAAGCGTCGAAGCGCCGCACAAGTCCCTTCTCGTTGGAAATCCAGATCATCGCGTCCTTTTTCAGGTCGTCGACGGAGGTTATGGCACGCGATTTGGTAACGTCGGCGTTGAGGCTCGTGCGAATCATTACGCGCCCTTCGCCGGAGCCGTTGCCCAGGTCGTATTTAGCGTCGTCGGAGCAACCGGCCAGCGCCAGCCCGAGGGCGGCTATGCTGATAGTCAATAGCTTTTTCATTGGTCAGTCCTCCTGTTATTCAAACTTTAAATCTTGTGATTTCTCGTTGCCCTTTTGGTCGACCACGCGGATAATGAACGTGTTCTGTCCGGGGTAGATGCCAAGCAGGGGAACGAACTGGGTGATGTCGAACGTAACCTCGGTTTTTCCTATCACATCGTTCTCGAGGGGGAACCCGAACTCTGTAAGTTGCCCTTTCAGATCGCCGGGATACGCGAGGTCGAATTCCTTATCCATCCCCATTGAGGCGAGTATGCCGGCAAGTTCGGGGCATGCGTGGATTGTGACAAACAGGTTGGAGATTGCGTCGGTAGCTTTGATTACCACTTTGGCTTCCTGTGTCGGCTGCATATTCTCGTCGGCGAAGTCAGATACTTTGTTCCAGGTGCCGTCGAGCTTGATGGTCTCGCTGTCGAAACCAATCGCGTCGCCGGGCTGGGGGTCGTCGGGGTTCTCGGGTCCGGGAGGGGTCGGGTCGTCGGGAAGGACTTCGTGGCCCGGGCGGTCAGAGGGGTCGAGGATGTCGTCCTCGACAGCGTTGTCAACCGTCATGTCCTCGCTCTCTACAGAGGTGTCGACCGAAATCGGGGTGCCGTCGACGATGATATAGCCGTTTTCGTCGGGCGAAACGGCGTCGTTCTTCTTCAGGCCGAAGGTAATCTTGCGGTGCTGACCTTTCTTTACGTCAACGAGGGCGCTGGCAAAGGTCTCGGCGGTGCCGCTGACGGTGCCGGAGAACTCTACGCGGAGGGTCTGGTTCTCGTCGTCGGTGGAGGCGAAGTAGCCCGCGTCGGTGGCGGGGGTTTCAGGGGTGAAGTTCAGGGCGTTACCCTCGGTGGTCTTGACGCTAACATTCAGGTCGCTTCCGGCCTCGGCCAGGAGCTGCTGGGTGAAGTGTACGGTCACCATGATGTTGCCCAGGGTGCAGACAACCGGCTCTACGTCGGTAATCTGGTTCTCGGCGATGGAGAACTTCTGTGTGCCTGTGAAATAGGGACAGTTCCAACCCGCGGCTTCGGGAGCCTCGGCGGAAGCCACGTCGACCGTGTAGTCGCCAACGTTGAGGAGGACGAACTCGTCCATCTCGCCGTATTTCCAGGTTCCGGCCTCGGTGCCGTCGGTTCCGGTGATTTTGACGATAAAGTTGGTGAGGTCGACTGATTCGCGCGACTTGGGAGCCTTCATCGGGGCCAGGCCGTCCTTGATCAGTGTCTCGCCATTGGTGACTTCCACGCCGAAGGTCGCGGTGCGGAGTCGGCCGACCCCCTTGCCGGAGTCGGTTTTGACGTCCGGCTCCCAGGTGTCGCTGCAGGAGGAAACTCCCGAAGCGAGCAGGGCTGCCGCCGCCATTATGGAGAAAATCTTGGTTTTCATTATTTTGTGTTACTCTTTTCGGTTAGGAAGTTTAGTAGCTCAGCTCAACATCGTCGACATAAAGTGCGGAGCCGGTGTAATAACCGTTCAAAACGCCCAGGAATCCTGTATGTTTCGGAATGTCATTCTTGTTCAGATAAGTTGTCCCGGCGTTGGTTGAGCGGAAGATGACACTCAGCTTCGCTGCTTTCTCGGCGCTGTCGCCATATGTCAGGCTTACAGTCTCCTGGCGGAAGCTATCCGCGTTGGCATCCAGCGCTTTTGAGGCAGTAGCGACAACATTGCCGCCTGCATCATAGACGGTAATCTCGGCATAACCTTTGTCAGCGGAGTTGCTCGGAGTATATTTATACCAGAACTTTATAGCAGACGGGCGGGATGCGAACGCTATGCCGTATTGCGGTGAGCCATTGTATGTTCCGAGGAACAGCTCGCCTTGGGAGAATTGCTTGGCATCGTTAGTACCCGCCGTGTTGCGTTTAACGTCGAAACCGACAGAACGGATATTGGCGCATGCGCCGTTGTGTCCGTTGTCCTCTTTTGCTGTCGAGCTTATCGCTGAGTAGCTGCTTTCGGCGGACAGGTAGCCGGTTGTGAGCTGATTAAGGGTTCCCCAGTTCCCTCCAAGGCTATAAACCGTCACGTTGGCAGCTCCGCTGGTTTTCTTCTCTGAAGACCAGTCGTCAAGTCCGGAATTTACGATTCCAAGGATTTCCTCGGTTTTGGCGGTCTGGGTTACGCAGGAGATTCCGTCAACGATGGCGCGGAAATAATAGGTCGTGTTAGCGTCGAGGCCGCTGACGGTCCAGGTCGCGCCGTCCAGAGAGGCGTTGGCTGCGTTGGTGAACGTCTTGCCGTCGGTCGAAATCTGGAGCGTCGCTTTCGCTGCCATGTCGGCGGGCGCTTTGCGGACGCGGCGCGACGCTACGGCTGATGCGCCCGCATAATTAGGGTTGTCAATCAGGGTGACCTTGGCGCTGTGGGCGAACGAGTTGCGGTCGTCGATGCTCAGAGCGTGGAGCGACTCGGCGTGTACTACGTTGAGCGGCGCGGAAACGACGGTGCCGTCGGCTGCCACGGCGCGGATCTGCACGTTGCGCTCTCCGTCGACGGTTACCTCTACGAGGTAGTTGCCGGTCGCACGGCTAACGGCGGTGTACTTGGCGGGGATGTTGTCCCAGGTGCCGCGGGTGTTCGACTGCTGGATGGTGACGCTCTTTGCGGGGTCCCCTCCGTTGTACGCAAGGTTGAAGGAGAAGTCGGTCTGCCCCTTGACGATAGCCGAAGGATTGGAAAGCTCGAGGATGAGTTTCTCGATATCGACGCTGACGGTCAGCGGCTCCGACTCCTTGTTATATTTGTCGCGGGCCACGAAGGTGAACTCGGTGGTGTTGTTTCCCCCTTCGACATAATTAATGTTGTTGAGCACGTCGGTAAGGATTACCTGGGCCATCTTTCCGGGCTTGCTCAGGCCGCGGGTCGCGAGGCCGAGAGCGGCTGTCGCGGTGTTAGCGGCGGCGTCGCCGGCCAGGAGGTCCATTTCGGCGGGCCAACCCTGTTCGCGGAGCGAGGGGGAGGTGGTCTTCATAACAATTGACGACAGACCGCCGTGAGCCACTATGGTAATAGTGCGGGCGCCCGCGGGGGCGTTACCGGCGATGAAGCTCTCAACAGGGAATCCCTCGGCGGTGAGAGTGGGCTTGGGGGCGTTGATGATGTCGTCGGAAAGGTCGATGTTGACGGTCTCCTGGTCGAGCATCTCGTCCCAGGTGATTTCCAGCACGGGGGTCTCCACGTTGCCGTTGTTTACGTCAAACTTGACGGTGTAATGGTGGCGCGGCAGGAGGGTAATCGCGTTGGGCGTGAGGGTCGCCTTGGTGCCCGAGGGCTTGGTGACGGAGATGGCGAACGAAACCTCTCCGGCGGGGAGGTAGACCGGCTCTGTCGCGTCGGCGGCGTATTCCAGCGAGCCGAGCGCGGTTGTCACCGTCGTCTTGTAGTCAGTGAAGTACGCAGCGAAAGCCTCGGAATAGGCGATTGTCAGCATGGAGTTGGCGAGCTGGGCTGTGAGCTGTACCTGCGCGGCCTTATTCTCCTCGACTGTCACGGCGCATTCGCCGTAGTAGTAGGGCTTGTTGAAACCCTGTTCCTCCTCGCTGCCGTAGAAGGCGCTGAATGTGTATTCGCCTACGGGGAAGAGTTCGTCAGTCGGGAAGTCGGCGAGCGAGTCCCATGTTTTCTCATAGCCTCCGGCGTCGCGCACGAGCCGGATTTTCATCTGGTCGGCGGTAACGGCTTCCGCTGCCCTCGAGGCGGGGGATTTGGGAGTGCTCTTCGAGGTAACCACGCTCTTGTCGAGGTTAACCGAGGGGAAGAGACGTCCCTGGCGGTCGCTGTCGCCACCCGGATTGAAAGTGTCGGCGCAAGAGGCGATTAACATCGTTCCAGCCGCGCCAATCAACCCGATTAGCACTTTGTTCATCATATAGATAGTTAAAGAAAAAATTTGGGACGAAGTTAGCGATAATTTCCCAAACAATCTTTAACCGAAGTGTTAAAAAATGCGAGCCGCGGCTCAGAACAGAAGGGCAATGCGGTACGCGGCGAAGGCGACGAGCCAGGCTACCGCGGTGTTGTAGAGGATAGTAAAGGCCCCGTAGCGCCAGGAACGGGTCTCCTTTACGATCGCTATAACGGTCGCGACGCACGGGCAGTATAGGAGGATGAAAATCATGAAGCTCAGGGCGGAGGCGGGGTCGAAGTCGGGCTTCGAGGCTCCCGGCATCGGGGTCGTCAGGCGCGCTGAGAGCGACTGCTCCGAAGCCTCGTCGGAGCCTGTGTAGAGCACTCCGAGGGTCGACACCACGATTTCCTTAGCGGGCACTCCGGCCACGGCGGCAACCGTGGCGCGCCAGGAGAATCCGAGCGGTTCCGTCACGGGGCTGACGGCCTTGCCGATAGCCTCGAGGTAGGAGTCCTGGGCGTCGTCCTCATGGGAGCGCAGGGGGAAATAGTCGAGCGCCCAGACGATTATCGAGGCGAAAAGGATTACGCCACCCATCTTCTTGAGGTATTCGCGCCCCTTCCACCACATATGGCGCAGGGCGGTCTTCATCGCGGGAACGCGGTAGGGGGGGAGCTCCATCACGAACGGCGTCTCGTCCTTCTTGAAGAAGAACCGGCGCAGCAGACGGGCCGTAATCGCCGCGACGAACACTCCGAGAAGGTACATCGCGAGGAACACCACCGCGGCGTGGGCGCTGAAGAAGGTGCCGACGAGAAGGACGTAGACCGGCAGGCGCGCCGAGCAGGAGATGAACGGGGTGATCAGCACGGTTATGGCCCTCGACGACTTGCTCTCGATCGCGCGGGCGGCCATGACAGCGGGCACGTTGCACCCGAACCCCATCACCAGGGGGATGAACGACTTGCCGTGGAGGCCGATTTTATGCATCAGACGGTCCATTATGAACGCGGCGCGGGCCATATAGCCCGAGTCCTCCATAAACGAGATAAAGAAGAACAGTATCAGGATGTTGGGTAGGAACACAATCACTCCCCCGACTCCCCCGATCACGCCGTTGGCGAGAAGGCTTTTCAGGGGGCCTTCCGGCATATGGGCGTCGACCAGGGAGGCGAGCGCCGCGACCCCCTCCTCGATCCAGTCGGCAGGGTACTGGCCGACGTAGAAGGTCGCCCAGAAGATGAAACACATTACCAGCAGGAAGAGGGGGAACCCGAAGAGGCGGTTGGTCACCAGGGCGTCAATCATGCCCGTGGCCCCGGCTTTCCGGTCGGTGGCGAGCTGGCGCGTCTCGGCGAGCGCTCCGGCGATGAATCCGTATTTCTCCCCCGCGATCAGGGAACTGACATCCTCTCCCGGCAACTGCCTGGCGAGGGCCGCGAGGGCGTTGTCGCGGGCTGCTATTATGGCGGCTCCGTCGGCGCTCTGGCTGACGATTTCCTCCGCCTCGGGGTCGTTCTCCAGCAGGCGTATGGCGAGATAGCGGGCCGAGAAATGCTGGTTTACGCTCTTGTCGGCCTTGATCGCGTCCTTGATGGAGGTCAGGGCGGCCTCGAGGTCCTGTCCGAGATGGACGTGGACGTGCTTCACCCTCGGGTCACGGCGCTCGTAAACCTCTATTATCGTGTCGAAAAGGCGGTCGACCCCCTCGCCGGTGCGGCTGACGGTGGGAACGACGGGTACGCCGATCAGCTTCCCCATCGCCTCGAAGTCGAACACGGTTCCGGCGGAGCGCAGCTCGTCGTACATGTTCAGGGCGATCACCATCGAATGGTCCATGTCGATCAGCTCGGTAGTCAGGTAGAGGTTGCGGTCGAGGTTCGAGCCGTCGACTACGTTGACGATTACGTCGGGGTTGTTGTCGCGCAGGTAGCGCCTGACATAGCGCTCCTCCGGGGAGTAGGCCGAGAGCGAGTAGGTGCCGGGGAGGTCGACGATGTTGAAGGTGTAGCCGCCGTGGCGGAAGGTGCCGGTCTTGGAGCCGACGGTCACGCCGCTGTAATTCCCGACGTGTTCCTGGGCGCCGGAGGCGACGTTGAAGAGGGAGGTCTTTCCGCAGTTGGGGTTACCGATGAGCACGACGTTGATCGTGTGACTCTTACCCTCGAAGCGGCTGCGCTGCGCCGGGTCGGCGTCGTCGATTACCCGCAGGTCGCGGAGCGAGTGACCCGGTTCGGCCATCGGGGCCTCCTCCAGGGGCATCACTTCTACCATGGCGGCCTCGGAACGGCGCAGGCTGACCTCGTAGCCCATTATGCTGTATTTTACCGGGTCGCGGAGCGGGGCGGCGAGCACCGCCGTGATGGTGTGCCCCTTGACGAATCCCATCTCCATGACGCGCTTGCGGAACGCGCCGTGGCCCAGGATTTTCACAATCACCGCCGACTGGCCGGTCGTAAGGTCTGAAAGTCTCATTTCAATGCTTGAAATTCTTTACGCCGCGAAGGTCGCAAAAAATCTCGAATCGCGCAAGCTAATCCGAACTGATTCCGCATAAAGCCTCCTCTCCCGCGCAGGCGATTTTGAATTGTCGGGGGGATTTCGTACCTTTGTAAGTTGAATTAATATATAACGGAGCGGCGCGTTTCCGCCGCCTGTTATCTTTATGATGAATAAACAGTAAAACAGCATACAGATATGAAATTCAAAGTAGCGAGCAAGGCGCTCTACTCCGTGCTTTCGGGCGTCAGCAAGGTTATCAACTCGAAGAATACCCTGACGATTCTCGACAATTTCCTGATGAAGGTCGAGGCTGACGCGCTGGTAGTGACCGCTTCCGACACGGAAAACACCCTTACGGCCCGCGTGGCGATTTCGGCTGCGGAAGGGGAGGGGGCTTTCTGCGTCAACGCGCGCCGTATCTCCGACATCGCCAAGGAGCTCCCCGACGTCGACGTTGACGTGGAGGTGAACGACGAGACGCTCGAGCTGAAAATCGAGTTCCCCGGCGGCAAGTTCGACCTGGTGGCCCTCTCCGCCGACCAGTACCCCCGCACCGTCGAGCCGGTCAACGAGGCCGAGACCCTCTCGTTCGAGGCTCCCGCCGAGCAGATTCTCAACGGTATCGAGAACACGCTCTTCGCCGTCGGTTCCGACGACCTGCGCCCCCAGATGATGGGTATCCTCTGGGACATCAAGGAGGACGGAATCACGTTCGTCGCCACCGACACCCGCAAGCTGGTGCGCTACATCAACAAGACTTCGGCCCCCGGTATCGCGGCTTCCTGCATCGTACCGGTAAAGCCCTCGGTGATTCTCAAGAACCTGCTGCGCCGCGAGGACCTGGTGAAGGTCAGCATCTCGCAGAAGGCCGCCGTTTTCTCGACGGAGAACATCCAGCTCAACTGCTGCTTCATCAAGGGCAACTTCCCCGACTATACCCGCGTGATTCCGAAGAACAACCCGTATATCGTGACGGTCGACCGCGCGTCGATTCTTACGGCTGTGCGCCGCGTGTCGGTCTGCGCCGACCCGGCCCACGGGCTTGTGAAGTTCCGCTTCTCCGACAACAAGATCGAGCTTAAGGTCGACGACACGAATTTCTCGACTTTCGCCAAGGAGAACATCCCCTGCGACTTCCAGGGGCCGGAAATGGTGATCGGTTTCTCCGCTCCCTACCTGACGGAGATTTTCTCGACGCTCGCGACCCCGAACGTGCTGCTGCAGCTCGCCGACCCCTCGCGCCCGGGAGTGTTCCTGCCGGAGGAGAACGCGGAGAATACGGACCTGGTGATAATCCTTATGCCGATGACCGTCCAGGAATTTTGACCGGGGCGCGTCATAATGGCCCGTCTGGGTCGTCGCTTGAAGGGTTCGGCCTCGGTCACAATCTTCAGATTGCTCCCATCGGCCTCACCTCCAAGCTCCTACCATCCGAAACCATTCTGACATCGCCCCGCCATCCGGGCGTAAGGGTTATGCCTTAAATTGCTTACTGATGAAGCTGAATATCACGAAGCCGGTGATGTTTTTCGACCTGGAAACTACCGGCACAAACATAATGACCGACCGCGTCGTGGAGATTTCCATGATCAAGGTCATGCCTGACGGCACTGACATACAGCGCACGCTGCGGGTGAACCCGGAGCGCCATATCCCCGAGGAGGCAACCGCCGTCCACCATATCACGGACGAGGATGTCGCCGACAAGCCAACCTTCAGGCAGATTGCGGCCGACCTGGCCAAGAGTTTCGAGGGGTGCGACATAGCGGGGTTCAACTCCAACCGCTTCGACGTGCCGATGCTCTCGGAGGAGTTCGCCCGCGCCGGGGTCGACTTCGATTTCCGCCGCCCGCGCTATATCGACGTGCAGACGATTTTCCACAAGAAGGAGCAGCGCACGCTCGCCGCGGCTTACCGCTTCTACTGCGACGCCGACCTCGAGGGGGCCCACTCGGCGAATGCCGATACCCGCGCCACTTACGAGGTGCTGATGGCGCAGCTCGACCGTTACAGCGACCTCCCGAACGATATTGACGCACTGGCCGAGTATTCCTCGCAGAACCGCAATGTCGACCTCATGGGGCGCCTCGTCTACGACGACAAGCGCCGCGAGGTGATTAATTTCGGCAAGTACAAGGGGCAGCTCGCCGAGGATGTGCTCCGCCGCGACCCGGGCTATTTCAGTTGGGTGCAGCAAGGGGAATTCCCCTCCGACACCAAGCGCTGCTTCCTGGCGATCAAGCTCCGCTCGGGCCACAAATATTGACCGTATGGGCGCTCTGAAAGGGAAACATATCGTGCTGGGGATTACCGGGGGCATCGCGGCTTACAAGTCGGCGGCGCTTCTGAGGCTTTTCGTAAAGGCCGGAGCCGAGGTACAGGTGGTTATGACCCCGGCCGCGAAGGAGTTCATAACCCCGGTTACGCTTTCGGCTTTGTCGGGCAAGCCGGTAGTCAGCGAGTTCTTTACGGCGAATACCGGCGAATGGCACAGCCATGTCGACCTCGGCCTGTGGGCCGACGCGATGGTGATTGCCCCAGCGACGGCCTGCACGATCGCGAAGATGGCCAACGGCGTTGCCGACAATATGCTGGTGACGACGTATCTTTCGGCCCGCGAACCGGTTTTCGTGGCTCCGGCGATGGACCTCGACATGATGGCCCATCCGTCGACGACGCGCAACCTCGACTTGCTACGCTCCTATGGCAACCATATTATCGAACCTGCCGAGGGTGAGCTTGCCTCGCACCTTGTGGGCAAGGGGCGCATGGAGGAGCCGGAGGGTATTTTCCGCAATCTCGAAGAGTATTTCGAGCGCCGTGAGGTTGTCTCCTCGTTGAAGGGGCGGAAGGTCCTGATTACCGGGGGGCCGACCGTGGAGCGCATCGACCCGGTGCGCTACATCAGCAATTTCTCGACCGGCAAGATGGCGTTCGCCCTCGCCGACGAGGCGGCGCGTCGCGGGGCGGAGGTGACGGTCGTCGCCGGCCCGACGACCGCGGCCCCCTCGCATAGGGTGGTGAAGGTTGTCCGCGTGGAGTCGGCCCTCGAAATGCTCGCCGCCTGCCGCGGGGAGTTTCCCGGGAGCGACGTGGCGATTATGTGCGCCGCGGTGGCCGACTACCGGGTGAAAAATCCGGCTGCAACCAAAATCAAGCGTGAGGGGCACGAGCCTCCCGCTATCGAACTGGTCGCGAACCCCGACATCGCCGCCACTCTCGGCGCTGAAAAGCGCCCGGGTCAGATTCTCGTAGGCTTCGCCCTCGAGACTGACAACGGCCCGGCCAACGCCTTAGGGAAGATGGAGCGCAAGAACCTCGATATGGTGGTGCTCAACTCCCTGGCCGACAAGGGTGCCGGATTCGCGACCGATACCAACCGGGTGGCGATTTTCCGCCGAGGGGAGGAGGAGCCGATGACGTTCCCCCTGAAACCGAAAACGGAGGTCGCCGCCGATATTCTGAACGCGATAGAATCATTATGAAACATACTCTCTCCTGTCTCCTTATACTGCTGGCCGCCATCCTGGTCCCCTCCCGCGCCTCGGCGCAGGAGCTTAACTGCGAGGTTGAAATCAATACCGACCAGTTGCAGGGCACGAACAAAAGTGTCTTCGAGACCCTGCAACAGGCTGTCAACGACTATCTCAACACGACCCACTTCACCAACATGCAGTTCGCCGCCAACGAGCGTATCGACTGCCGCTTCTTCCTGACCGTCAAGGAGTATGCCGACAACGTCCTGAAAGGCGACCTGCAAATCCAGGCGTCGAGGCCGACCTACAACGCCACCTACACGACGACGCTCCTCAACTTCAAGGATACCCGTATCGAGTTCCAGTACCAGGAAGGGGAGCCGCTGGTGTTCTCAACGACCTCGATGGAGAGCCAGTTGACGGCCATCCTTAATTTCTACGCCTACCTGATTATCGCCCTCGACGGCGATTCTATGGCGCCCCGCGGGGGGGAGGAGCAGTGGGAGCAACTGAAAATGATTGTCCAGTTCGCCCAGTCGGCCGGGGAGCCGGGATGGAAGGCGTTCGAGGACAAACGCAACCGTTCGGCGGTGCTCGACGTTTTTACTAACACGACGACCGACGCCGTGCGCGACATGATTTACAAATACCACCGCCTGGGGCTCGACGAGATGGTGCTATCCCCCGACAAGGGGAGGGCGCAGATTACCGAGTCGCTGTCGACGCTGCAAAAGGTATATGACCACGACCCTATGTCGGTGTTCCTCGCTATGTTCATGGACTCCAAGCTCGACGAGCTTGTCAACATCTACACCAAGGGCTCGCAGACCGAGCGCGACAAGGTGGTCGAGATTCTGCAACCGCTGTACCCTACGGAAATGAAGCGTATCAACTTCATCAAGCAGGGTGTTAACAAATAAGGAACGGCAACCAATATGATTGAGTCGCTTCACATATCGAATTACGCGCTGATCGACCGGGTGGATATCCGGCTCCATCCGGGCTTCAACATAATAACCGGCGAGACCGGCGCGGGCAAGTCTATAATGCTCGGCGCCCTGTCACTCCTGCTCGGAGGACGGGCCGACACGAAAGCGATGCGCGACCCGTCGGTAAAGTCGGTCGTAGAGGCTTCGTTCACTGTCGACGGCTATCCGACGCTCGAGGCGGTATGCCGCGAGAACGACATCGACTGGGACCCGAAGCGTATCATCCTGCGCCGCGAAATTACCTCAGCCGGGCGTTCGAGGGCGTTCGTCAACGACACCCCGGTGACGCTGGCCGTGCTGCAGAGCGTGGCCTTGCAGCTTGTCGACATCCATTCCCAGCATCAGAACCTCCTGCTCGCGTCGCCCCCCTACCAGTTGCGGGTGCTCGACTCGCTGGCGGGCAACGAGGAGCGGCTGACCCGGTTCGCCGACGCGTACAACCACTACCGCCAGGCGGTGCGCCATTTCCAGCAGGCCCGCAAGGCGGTCGCACAGACCCGCGACGAGGAGGAGTATCTCCGTTACCAGCACCAGCAGTTGCGCGACGCCAACCTGCAGGATGGAGAGCAGGAGGACCTTGAGCGCGAGCGCGAGCTGCTGGTCAACATGGCCGATATAAAGACCTCGCTGTCGATTGTCGTAAACGCGCTTTCCGAAGGGGAGTCAAACGTTGACTCGCTTCTGAAAGAGGCCGCCGACAATGCCGCCGACCTGTCAGACTTGCTGGAAGATGCCGACCAGCTTGCCGAGCGGCTCCGTGCGATACGGGTCGAGGCCCGCGACATAGCGGAAACGTTTGGCGAATATGACAGGCAGCTCAACTCCGACCCCATGCAGTTGGAGGAGGTCGAAGAGCGCCTTAACGAACTGTATGACCTCCAGCGCCGCCATAAGGTCGGGTCCGTCAAGGAGCTGATCGCGTTGCGCGACTCGCTCGACGAGCGGCTCCGCTCGTTCGACAACAGCGATACCGACCTGCGCGACCTCGAACTGGCCGCGAAGCGCGCCAAGAAAGTCGCGCTCGATATGGCCCACGAGATTTCGGCCGTGCGCCACGCGGAGGCCGAGAAGTTCGCTGAGATGTTGCGCGAGCGCGCGGTGCCCCTCGGTATGAAGAACCTTAAGGTCGAAATACAGGTGCGCGACGCGGAACTGACCTCCACAGGGGTAGACCATGTTGAGTTCCTTTTCGCCTTCAACAAGAACCAGGAGCCGCTTCCCGTGGGAAATACCGCTTCCGGGGGTGAGATTTCCCGCCTGATGCTCTCCATCAAGTCCATCGTGGCCGACAAGATGCAGCTCCCCTCCCTGATTTTCGACGAGGTAGATACCGGGGTGAGCGGCGACGTCGCCAACCGTATGGGGGAGATGATGCGCCAGATCGCGGCCAATATCCAGGTTATAGCCATTACCCATCTGCCGCAGGTAGCGGCCAAGGGGAAGGCCCACTACAAGGTCTACAAGGAGGACACCGACCAGGCCACCGTCACGCGTATCAGCGAGCTGTCCCCCGAACAGCGCGTCGCGGAGCTGGCGCTGATGCTCTCCGGCTCCGCCGTCGACTCGGCGGCGCTTGCCAACGCCCGCTCCCTGCTCGGAGTCCCTTCCGACAACCTTTTTGAATAAAACAAAACTGACTGAAAATGCTTGAACGCGACGAATATATCTTCGGGATACGCCCGGTAATCGAGGCCATTGAGGCCGGAAAGGAAATTGACAAGGTGCTGCTTCGCAAGGACCTCCAGGGGGAGCTTGCCAAGGAGCTGTTCGACGTGATACACCGCTACGGCATAGTGACCCAGCGGGTTCCCGCCGACAAAATCGACCGCATAACCCGCAAGAACCACCAGGGGGTGCTCGCCATCCTTTCCGCCGTCAGCTACGACTCGCTGGAAAACCTGGTGCCCAGGCTCTATGAGGAGGGGAAGATGCCGTTCCTGGTAATCCTTGACGGAGTTACCGACGTGCGTAATTTCGGCGCCATCGCCCGCACCTGCGAGTGCGCCGGGGCCGACGCGATAGTGATTCCCCGCAAAGGGGGCGTAAGCGTCTGCGGCGACGCCGTGAAGACCTCTGCCGGAGCGCTGAGCTATCTTCCAGTCTGCCGTGAGAAGAGCATCGTCAACGCCGTGAAATTCCTGAAGGACAACGGTTACAAGGTTGTCGCCGCCTCCGAAAAGGCCACTGAGAACTATACCGAGGCCGACTACACCGGCCCTGTCGCCATCGTTATGGGGGCTGAGGACATAGGAATCGATCCCGGTGTCCTGCGCCAGTGCGACACCATCGTATCCATCCCCCAGCGCGGCCGTATCGGCTCCCTCAACGTCTCCGTCGCCGCCGGCATCCTCATCTACGAAGTCCTCCGCCAGCGCCTCTGATTCGGTTGAAGTGGCGCGTCTGGAGCGATTTCAGGTATGAGTCAGGTTTTTTAGCCTTGAAATAGTACCAGGCAAAAAAACGGTTTAGGGTATAAAGGTAATCCCCCTCCGGTACCAGCAGTTCAATCCAGGCTTTTTTGATTGTCTTTTGGGAGAAGATAAGGAATAATTGCCTGATTTCGGAAAGGTCAAGGTGGCGCAGGGTCAGAGCGATGAGCTGGTTGTCCTTTATCGTTTCAAGATTAACGGACTCGCTGCTATAAGACCAAAAAGCGTTTTCCTCCTTGAGCTGGTCGAGGAGGTTCTGCTTGATGTATTGTATTTTTCCCTTGTTCCTAATCATCGTTTGATTTTACACAGCGAATCGTTTTTTCTGTCATGAATGTATTGCCTGATTGTAGAGATGTGTGGCTTCATAACTATTTGATGAAAATGCAAATGATTCGGAAGCCTCTTGAAACGGTGTCATTGTATGTGAAAATATATGTATATTTATATCAATGCTTTGTGAATCACGTGCTTGCTGTATGTGATAAAATGATTAATATGCATTTTAGATAATATAATTGCCATATGACTTTGCGCAGATGATGTCATTAAAATGGAAGATCATTAGATTTATCCATATCGGCCGCTTTGTCTTTTTTGATATACAACTCAAATAAATGCCAGTTGGATAAAGTAAAATGCTCTCCTTTAGGTGTTAAACGGCATGCGTCGAAATCATTGCCATAGCAATCTTGGTCAATAAAACTTTCAATATAGCCCTTGTTGCGGAGTAATCTGATACCAATACTTGTAGCAGCATCAGTGAAGCCGGCATTATTCATTTTCAGATTAATATGAAGTATAGATGCAGATTCCTGCCATGTTTTTTGTTCCCCTATTATTATAGCAAGCAGTGCTGATTCGAATGGCTGTAACCCTTGGGGGAATTCTTGGGCTCGGGAGGAAGTTGAAGGAATATATACGGGTTGTTGACTCAAAAATGCTTTTAATTTCTCACTAATCTGTTTCTCAAGAACGTCAAAGTCTCTTTTTGAATCGGTTTGGTAGGTTATGATACTAATATGTCTAACATCGAAAGGAAAATATTGGCGCTGTTTGTCACATACCATTACAACTTCTTTTTTTGAGGCGAATGCATAGCCTAACTCATACCATACATTTGGATTGTCAATTGATATATCTGCTAAACATATAGAAGCTTCATTAATCTTTTGTTCAATATTTGCGATAAGTATTTTTGCAGATGGATCACGATCCACACGATAAGGCGTTAATCCCGCATTTCTAATAGCAGGAGCAAATACATCTTCATATCTCTTATCAAATGTTTCTTGAAAAGGTTGAATCACAAAACAATATTTTTCAGCCATATTTATCTGTTTAATACATCCTTTACTATTTGTAGCATTTTCTCGTTATTGAGCTGATGACGAAAATGCACATTGTACCCCTGAGCGGAGAGGTTGTCGAAAAAGGCCCTCGCACATTTAATGTTCACATCTTCTGCGACTCGGAGAGATGATTCTTTGTCAACATCTTTTGTCTCTACAACTATGTTGATTTCTTTCTCTCCGTTAGCTTTCTTGACAACATACATAAAGTCCGGGCTGTATGTGCCTCCAGCTATTGTAGGTATGGCGATACTACTACGAGGTATTTTGCCATAGACAATAACTTCGGCTATTCCGGAAAGACCTCCGTCAATATCGGACTCGATGTTATCAAGTTCAAGAGGGGAATCGTATACTTTCGCATCGTAGAGATACTTTTCCGGAGCATCTCCTTCTTTCATTTTGATGCCGATTTTTCCTTGTACAACATCGTCTTTTACATTGCCATCAGCGTAGGTGAGTGCTGTAGCTCCTATTGATCCACTGGTTTTAGTGTATTTAAAACGTCCTTGGAGTGCCACAATCTTCCAATCAATGAACGCTTGAACGAGTGTGGTTACAGTATGTTCATTAAAGGATGTCTCCTTTAAATTGCCGTATTTATCTGAATATCTGCAAACTGCATTGTGAATCTTCTCCAAGGGAATATTGGTTGCACCTGAAACACGTTTTAGAAAAACGCCATACGGCAAAGCCTGGTTAATAGCATATTGCACCCCTTTATTAGTAACCGAAGACATATGTTCTCCATCACTAATTACAATGTCTCGTTGGCTTGAAATAACTTTTTTTGCAAAGATATTACCTGTCGCAAGGATTTTATCCAATGCGGAGTCAATCTCGTTATTGATTTCCCGCTCATACCAGATTGTGTAACGTTGGTTGAGCTTTTCCCATAGTTCTCTCAATTCCTCAAACCTGGCCTTCCTTATTCGGACTGGATAATTAGGTTCTTTATTCCTGTCCTTTATTTTTCCGCTGTCAAGACCTGATTTGAACAATGGATATTCCTCAAAGAACGAAGCTTTGTTCTCTGGAACGATATTAGATTGGTAATCAACATAATCCTTGTTGAATAATTCCTTAAACAATTTGTTCGCGTCCATACCCATTTTCAGCGCTGTCAGGCGAATGGTTTCCTGGGACAACGTGACGGATTCGGGAATTTCACTATTCACTTGTTCGACAAGTTTTTTTGCGAAATCCGCCTCTGTAAAATCTACAATATAGTTGAGCGTAAATTCCTCATTGGAAATGCGGTTGCCACACTCGTCAACAGGAAGACGCAGGCCGCGGCCTACTTCCTGTAACTTGGAAATATCGCTTCCACTTGAACGTAGTTTCGTAATGGTGAATACGTTGGGGTTATCCCATCCCTCCTTAAGAGTCCATTTTGAGAAAAGAAACCTTCTGAGCATGGGATTGCCGTCTTTATCCTCGAACGACAGTAATTGTTTTTTCCCGTTAAGTATGTCATTAACCTCCTCGGCAATACTTTCATCCGAAGAACTATTATCTTGGGCGAAGTATCCGGCGTGGCAAGCCCTGATATTTTTCAGACTTGCTTCTAGATATTCGCGATATTCGTTTTCTTGCTCTGATAGTTTGCCAATTGTGTCTTTAAGTTTTTCCTTAAGCAATCGTTCGAATGCTTCAAGTATATATGGTTTTTTTCCATCCTCGCTCTTTCTGTAGGACGTTATATCATCAATAAAGAACAGGGCAAGTGTTTTAATTTTGAAGGTTCTCCCGGAGAAATTATGACGTTCAGTTTCAAAATGTCGCTCTAATGCAAGTCGAATCATTTGTTCCTGATAGGAACTCATAAAGACATCCACATCCATTTCCTCTCCGACGGTTTTAATCTGTCCGTTGGAAAGTTCGATGGAGTTCTTATCGATAGTCTGAATAGTGAGCCCGGCCAGATTGGTCGCGATCTGTGAAAGCGAATCACCTACATGGAGTTGGATGCTTCTTGTCGGAGTGTCTGCTTGTTTGTGTTGAAATGTGGCTGAATCATTTTTAGTTACCGACAGCAATTTGATTTTCTCATTCTTTTGTGAAGTCGGCTCGAAATGTTCTTTAGCAACTCCTTTGATCAGACCTTGATTGAACGACTGACAGGCATTAAGGTCATACAGAAGATTTTGGTAGTCTTTGATTGTTCTCTTATTCTTACCCTTGCCGATAGTGACCTCGGGGAATGTGGCACCAAACCTGATGATACACTGCGGCGCGATCTCACTCTGGATAACCCCGAATGCCTTTTGATCCCGCGAAAACTTGTGGGGCTCGTCGATAATGACAAAGGGATGTGTGGCTTTAAGTGCGTTATAAGGACGATAAAAGCCTTCCACAACGCTACCATAATCATCCCTGCTTAGGATATAGTTTTTAGCGTCCTTCAGTAGTTGCATATTTACTAAAAGGACGTATATTTTTTTAGTGTCTTGACATGACCCCTTGACAAACTCGCTTACTGCGGTCGGGAAATACTGTTTCCCCTTCTTTTTTTTCTTAGGAGGTTCAAGTGTAAGGAGGTCTATTTCGGCGTCATATCCACATACATCGCGAAAATGACGTTTTACATATTCGTCCTCCATAAACTGCTTTGCCCCAGCCTTGATAGGCAACGTTGGGACGGCGACTATGAATTTATTGATTCCATAGCGCTTATGGAGCTCATACATTGTCTGAACATAAACGTATGTTTTCCCTGTTCCTGTCTCCATCTTTATGTCAAGATTCAGGCATAAGGGATCGTAAGTAAAACCGCCGTATTCTTGCGGGATTTTGTTCAAACCTTGAATATTGCGGATGTTGTCTCCCACCCCGTCTCTTAGAATAGTGATTTCGGGGTTTGAATAATAGTATTCTGGAGACTTTATCCAAGTGCCCTTGAAAACGTCGGCAATAGCGTTTACCGCATTTTGCTGATGCGGGAGCGAGGATTGAAGAATCAGTTCCATCTCAATATCTTATTTCAAAATTGATACGAAGATTCTTCTCGCCGGCCATTATGGTCTGTAAGCTATCCCTAAGGCTTTGCAATTCGTTCCAGGGGAATGAGTAACCATAGATCACAACGTTCTGCGGATTAAAAGATGCTTCTGTCTGATATTTGTCAAGAAGCATAGCTATGGTATTATCGGATAAGTGCGGATTTACGAGATAAAGATGCTTATCAATAAAGTATGCCTCATAGCCTCCAAGGTCTAACACCTTGTAGTCTGCTGTAAGCCCATATCCGTCCCTTTCAAGCCAAGTAGTAAGAATGGTCGGAACACCGAACTCGTCCATGAGGCTGTGGTCTGCGACAACTGTATTCTTGTCAAACTTGATGATTTTTTCCAGTGTGATTCCCGATGGTTCCTTCAATGTGAAATGACGGAATCCGAGGTCTCCATGGAAGAGTGGATTATCTGTCCCGATTTTCTTCGCAGCCCGTTTTATTCGGTCAAGGCCCAATTCGTCAATCGTTTTGAATCCGGCTTTAAACGCATCCGTCTCAGCATCAAAAGGCGCTTGAATTTGAACGAGGATGTAGTTCAACGCGTTACCTTCTGAAATCAGGCGCATTGCTGCCTGCGCGGTCGAAGAAGACCCTCCGAAGAAGTCCAAAATATATACAGGTTCCTTATCCGTGGAGGCTATTCCTTGAGAAAGAATTAGTTTGATATAATCGGATGGTTTAGGAAAATCAAAAAGCTCCTTCCCATTATATAATTCCCTTAATTCGCGAGTGCCTTGCGTGCTATATACTGTTTCCAAGATTGAGGACATACCGGTATACTCACTTTCAAGGTCCTTCATGAATTTTTTACGGCGAGGTCTGCCATCGGGGCTTGCCGGAAAAATAATCTCATTGTTCGCGATAAGTTCATCCATCCGTTTCGGCTCATACCTCCATCCGGTAGATGGGCAAAGATAACTGATGCCGGTTGTTGGATTGGTTAGGTCGTAATGCAAATTTGGACGTTGAGACTCTGTTGCAAGCCCTGTCATATCAGCGCTCATCCACGGACCTCGTGGGTCATTGTCGGGATTCGAGTATTTGGATTTGTCGGATTCTTTACCAAGTATGCGGGAATCGTCTTTTCTTCCATAGCAAAGAAGATAATCATGGTCTTTGGATGCTCCGTTTTTAGTGCGACTGTCAACCATTTGCCGTTTCTTCCAAATGAAGGAACATATTAAGTTTTCCTCCCCAAAAATATCGTCACAAAGTAGCTTAAGATTGCTTTGTTCGTTATCATCAATAGAGATGAAAATCACGCCGTCTTTGCGGAGAAGGTCCCGGGCAAGAAGCAGTCGAGGCAACATAAACATCAACCATGCCGAATGGGATGCGGAGCCTCGGCGGGTAAGGTCAAGAATACGTTGGGCCATATCTATTGGAATGCTGAGTTTCGTGGATAATTCCTCTGCCGTGAAGTTAAAATTGTCATTATAAACGAATCCGTCGGATCCTGTATTGTAAGGAGGGTCGATATAGATGCACTTTATCTGTCCGGCATACGATTTCAGTAGATGCTTTAATGCGTCAAGGTTGTCTCCACTAATATAAATATTCTTGCTGTCTATGTTCTCAGGTAAAGAATTGTGTGCTTCGTCCGGTACGATTACTGTTGTTGTGTCAAGAGAAGCCAGCATACGCGCATAGTTCTTGCCAAGAAACCGCAGCTCATATCCTTCATCAGTTATATTTACCTTGTCTTTAAGATATTCTTGAAATCTGACAATATCAAAACTTCCATCTTCCTTGAAACAAGCAGGAAAATGTTCTCTCAGTATTTCAAGTTCATTAGAACCTGGTGCGACCGAATTGTTCTTCTCAAGAATATCTTTAATCATCAGAATTAATTTGTCATCGGTTTGAGGCAGTTCGCATTCCGATAGGATTTGTTATCTTCTTGCAAATTTAGCAATTCTTTCCAAATATAACAAACCCGCGGTTGTTGCGGTCCGCGGGTTTGCTGTATGCGTTTGCAGGAGGTAGGCAGGGGGCGTTTCTTAGGCGGGGAGGTGCGGTCCATTAAGGCCGTGGGAGGGAAGGGGAGGTCAGCGGGTCAGGACGATGTTTTTGTCCTGGGCGATGCGGCGCATGTTGAGGACGGCGTAGCGCATGCGGCCCAGTGCGGTGTTGATGCTGACGCCCGTAGCCTCGGCGATTTCCTTGAACGACATGTTGCGGTAGAAGCGCATGTCGAGCACCTCGCGCTGCGCTTCGGGGAGGGAGTCCATGATGCGGCGCACGTCGGTATGGATCTGGGAGGTGACGAGTATGTCCTCGATGTTCTCCTCGGAAAGGTCGCGGCGGTTGAGCACATCGGTCTCCTCCTGGTCGGCCGACATGGTGTTCTCGCTCTTTTCCTGGCGGAAGAAGTCGATGATGATGTTGTGGGCGATTCGCATGAGCCACGCCGAGAATTTGCCGGACTCGGTGTAACGGCCCTGCTTGATGGTTGTGATTGCCTTGACGAATGTCTCCTGGAAGATGTCGTCGGCGATGTCTTTGTTTTTAACGATGTTTAAAATATAGGTGAAGACTCTCTGCTGGTGACGCTTGAGAAGCGTGTCGAAGGCGGTGTTGTCTCCGTTGAAGAAAGCGGTTACCAACTTTTCGTCGGTGAGCCGGGAAAGATTTTGCATTATCGTCAGTAGTTTAGATTAAGTAGAAATTCAATCTATAGGCTGATAATTTTTAGTTGGAAGATAAGTTTTTAGTTGACGATTGGCTGTTGTTGCTGATTCACTATGTTTTCTGTATCGCAAAATTACGAAATAGGAACGTAACTGCCAAATAAATTTCCACCTCGTTATGATTTTTTTGCTAATACGGGGGCAATAATCGTTTCCGTTAAGCGTTAACAACTAACCGCTGTGTCCTTGTAAGGGATTTTCACAGTCCGGCAATTCGGCGGGGCGTTTTTTCGCGGATGGCGGGGCAATATTCCGCCTTTTCGGGCGTTATAAAGATGTATCCAAAATCAACTAACATAGCGTGCCTATGAAAAATGATTCTACCCATCTAATCCCTTCCTCTTCATCCGCAATGAATCACGCTTGTCTGCACGGGCGCCGCTCGTCGGCCGCCGCACCGCGCCGCGTCACGATCGCTGCGATACGCCAGTTCGCCCGCTCTTACTCGTGCGCCGCGACCCTCCCCCCCTCCCTGGGGTGCTTCGTCGCCAACTAACCGCCGTCAGGCCGCACCAAAATTCATCACTGAAAGGAAATTGGGCCGCGAAGCCCCGTAGCGCCGTGAAACGCAATCGCGTTTCACGGCGTTTTCGTTCGCTGAGAAACCCTTTTTGTTGAATAATATTCGGTATATGCGGTTTTTTCAGTAAGTTCGCGATGAGATTAAACAAAACCTAAAACCTGGGGTCTCATATTAAGAGTCCGCCTCGCGGGCTTTCATCACATTGTCCCCGGAAAATAATACCATACGCGAAAGAATCATATGAAGAGAATCCTTTTTGCGGCCCTGGCCGCTGCCGTTTCGTCGGTGGCGGCTTATGCCGTGCCCGCCAAGCCGGGTTTGAAGAAGACTGTGACCGGCCCTGACGGCTCGAAAATCGAGGTGTCGGTGGTCGGTGACGAGAATTTCCACTATTATGTGGCTCCCGATGGCCGCCCGATTACAGTCGCGGCTGACGGAAGTTATGATTATACCACACCGGAAACGGTCAACGCAGCGGCCAAGGCTCGCAAGAGCGCGCGCCGCGGGGCGGCCAGCCGCGCCGCGTCCGACCACAACGTCTCGCAGGTCCCCCATATCGGTTCGCCGCGGGTTCCGATTATCCTTGTGGACTATACCGATACAAAGTTTCTCGACGGGAACAACGCCAACGCTACCTTCCGTAAGTTTTTCAGCGAGGGGGAGAAGAGCGCCTACCAGTATTTCGCGGACCAGTCGAACGGGCGCTTCACTCCTCAGTTTGATGTCTACGGCCCGTACCATCTGAAGAATAACCGCAGATATTATGGCGGTAATTCTGGTGACAACGACTTGCGGCCCGGCACTATGGTCGCCGAGGCCTGCATCGGTCTCGACAGCGAGATAGACTTCTCGCTTTACGACAACAACGGCGACGGAGAGTGCGACGTCGTGATCGTGCTTTATGCCGGGGTGGGCGAGGCCTCTTCCGATGTCGCCGAATCCGTCTGGCCGCACCAGTGGGATCTTGGTTCGTCGGACTATGGCCGCGACCCGCGTCTCGACGGCGTGACGGTCAGCAAATACGCCGCTTTCAACGAGGTCCATGGCGACTATCAGTCGCAGATTGACGGCATAGGGACTTTCTGCCACGAGTTCTCCCACTGCCTCGGGCTCCCCGACTTCTACGATACGCAGTACGGCGGCCATTTCGGCATGGGCCCCTGGTCGCTGATGGACTATGGCTCCTACAACGACGACACCTATACCCCGATTGGCTATTCGGCGTATGAGAAATGGTTCATGGGGTGGATTGACGATATTCCGGAGCCTACACCCGGGACCACCGTCACGATGCCGGTGTTCAACCAGAAAAACGCCGCTACCGATGTCGCCTACCGCCTCGTGAACCCCTCGAACGACAACGAGTATTATGTCCTGGAAAACCGCGCCAAGCAGGGGTGGGACTCCGCGATAGAGGCCGAAGGGCTGATGATTTACCACGTCACCTATGACGCATACCGTTGGAATCAGAACTGCGTGAATGATTATTCACCTGAATGTATGGCGATTGTCGCCGCCGACAACCAGCGCACCGATAATTCGGTCGCGGGAGACCTGTTCCCATACCGCACGGTTGACTCGTTTACCGCGACATCGCGCCCCGCGGCGACCCTTAACAGCGGTGCGAAGACCCTCGACAAGCCGGTTACCGACATCAAGCGCGGAACCGACGGCGTGGTGACTTTCCGCTATATGGCCGATGCGCTTCCCCCTCTTGACGCTCCCGACTTCGGCGAGAACCTTCCTACCGCCGAGGAGCTTATGGCTGCTTCTGACGGATTTACGGCCAAATGGCCCGCGGTGGATGCCGGATTCGGCGTGACATACACGCTCGACATACGCCCCCACAGTTTCTCGAACGCGACGCTCGTGCTCGACGAGGACTGCACCGACGGCGAAACATCCTGGACCACCGACGGATATGTGGCGGCTGACGGTAACGTCGTGCGCCTCGGTTCCAGCAACCGTACCGGCTCGATGACTTCCCCTAACTTCACCGTGGCTTCCGGCGAGGGGATAACTGTTTTCGTCAGCGCCGCTTATTATAACAACGACGGCTCCTCGCTTGACGTTGATGTTCTAACGGCCGGAGGCAGCGTCGCAGCTACCAATAGCATCGACCTCTCTTCCGATTACGTGACCTATGCTGTGAAATTCCCGCAGGTGGCTGACGGCACATACAAGGTCTGCCTCCAGACTACCGCCAAGAAGAAGCGCGTAATGCTCGAATGGGCCAAGGTCTTTGACGGCGATGCGGACGACCCTGAAGCCGCTCCCTCCCGCGCTGCGGCTGACAAGCCGGTTAATCCTGCGACCGAAAGCCGCCAGATTGTCGGCATAAGCGGGACAGAATACTGCGTCACCGGCCTCACGCCCGGCGGTGTTTACGACTGGAAGGTAAAGGCTTGCGCCGTCAATCCCGACGATGCCGCTGATTCGGCCTGGTCGAAGACAGTTACCGTCGAGCTTCCGCTGACCTCCTCCATCGGCGCGATTAACGCCGCTAACCCTGCGGCCGCTCCCGTTGAGTACTTCGACCTCTCCGGCCGCCGCCTGACCGCTCCCGCCTCCTCCGGCCTCTACATCGAGCGCCGCGGCTCGACCGTCACCAAGCGCGCCGCCCGCTAATCCTGCCCCTTCCGCCTCTTCTCCCCTTTTTGATTGCCTCTTTGCTCCTTCGCTCGGCTTACGCCTCGCGCACCTGTCAGCTCCCGGTTTTTGCTCCGCCCAATTGGTGCGCGAGGCGTAAGCCGAGCGAAGGAGCGAAGAGGCAAGGAAAAGAGGCTGAAAATAAAAGCAATATAAACCCCGGAAAAACTTCCTCGATGCTTACTGCCGACTCTCCCCGCAACACAAGGCTTCAGAACTGCCCCTGGCTCAGAACCGAGCCGAAGAGGCGCCAGACCAGGAGGGCCTACGGCCACGACTACAAAGCACCGGGAGTCTATATGATTACTATGACAGCGGAGGGCCACCGCCCTCCGCTGTCTTCTATTTCCCGAAGCGCTGATGGCAGGCCGCAGGTTGAGCTTACTCCCCTTGGAGCGCTTGTCGGCGATGCCATAACCGGGATTACCCGCCATATCCCGAGCCTCGAAGTCCGCGCCTCGGTAATCATGCCGGACCATATACACCTCCTCATATGGGTACGGGAGCGCCTGGAGCGCGACCTGGGGCAATATCTCGCGGGATTCAAGGCCGCTTGTTCAAAACTTTTGTGCGAGGCCCGCGGTCTCGGCCCCGACGAGCCGCTGGAACCGCTGTTTCTCCCGGGCTTCCACGACCGCCTGATCCGCGACAGCGGCCAGTACGACACCTGCGCACGGTATATAGCCGACAATCCCCGCCGGCTGTTGGTCAGACGGGAGCGCCCCGACCTGTTCCGCCGTTACAACCGGCTGACAATTTGCGGTCACGATTACGCCGCTTACGGGAATATCTTCCTGTTGAGGAATTTCGACAAGCGATGCGTGATGATTCACCGCGCCGATACGGCCGCTGACAAGGCCCGGCAGCGGGCCGAATGGATTTGGTGCGCCGCCAACGGGGGAGTGCTTGTATCCCCCTTTATCTCGAAAGAGGAGAAAGCCGTCCGCGACGAGGCGCTATCTGTCGGCGGAAACATTATCACCCTCCGCCACGATGGTTTCCCGGAGCGATTCAAGCCGTCGGCGGCTGAGTTCGGGCTTTGCTCCGAAGGCCGATTGCTGCTGCTCGCTCCCTGGCCGGAAAACACCACTCCTGTCCCCCTTTCCCGCTCCGTCTCGCTGCGCATGAACGCGCTCGCCCAGCGGATCGCGGCTATGGGTTACGATGAGCCGATGACGCTTTGCCGATGACCCGGCGGAGGTAGAGGGGGGATTCGGGGCCGAGGTTGAAGAGGAGGTCGAGGGACGAGAGGTTTGGGAGGTAGCCGAAGCGGTCGGCGCGCACCTGGTAATAGGGGGTTGCGGCTATGGCGGCTTCGAGGGGGGCTGTCAGGGGATTGTCGAGGAGGTTAAGCTGTTTTTTGTCCTGTTGGTCGGTGATTGGTTCCTCGGTATAGCTGACGATTGTCTCGATTCCGAGGAGGGGGCGGAGCGTCTCGTCGATTCGGCGGTCGAGGGCCGCGATTGTGGGTGTATCCGGATTGGCAGGGCCGTTCCCGGCCTCGGAAGAGGGGATTTCGGGTATCAGCGGGAGGATTTCGTCGGCGTAGTATTCAAAGAAGGGGGTGCGCCCGTAGGCCGATTCGAGGGTGACGCGGTGGATGTGCCACCAGCGGCCATGGCCGCTCAGCGGGACGTCGGCCCAGCGGGCCATACGCAGGCCGTGGGGCTTCCCGACAGCCGCCGTAAGGCTTACCGGGCCGTGGGTGTCTGCGATGTCGCACCTATGCACTGCCTTCTGCCGCTTGTTGTATAATTCGCCGAGACAGACGGTAGCCTCGGGATATGCCGCCATGAGGGCGTAATAGGCGATTGAGCCGAAATAACGCGGCGGAAGCATGACGCTTCCGCCGCTGTGTATCGCGAGATGATTCATCTTCCGAGCAGTCACTTGTCGGGGTTCGCGTCGCGGAACACGCGGTTCCAGCGTATGCCGCCGTCGAAGATTCCCTTGTCTTTGTCGAACGAAATCAGCACGCGCCAGGGGGTGCCGACAATATGGTCCTCGGGCACGAAGCCCCAGTAGCGCGAATCGAGGGAGTTGTCGCGGTTGTCACCCATCATGAAGTAATAGTCCATCTTGAAGGTGTAGTAGTCCCGGGGCTTGCCGTCGATATACAGCTTGCCGTCGCGGAACTCCGCTGTCGGGTTATCTTCGTAGACCCGGATGCAGCGGCCGTAAATGTTCCAGGCAGCCTGGTCCATCTTCAGCGCTGTGCCTTTCTTTGGAATCCACAGGCCGCTATCGCCGCCGTAGTCCGCCCTGGTCCAGTCAGCCGATACCCCTTCGGGGAAGAGGCTGAGGACGGTTTCGGGCTGCGGCTCGTCCTTCATCAGCTTGGCGAAGCGTCCCGACTGCTCCATCTCTTTTACCATCGTGTCGGTAAGGGGGGAGATATACACGCGGGGCACGGAGCCATTGTCGTTTACCTTGAATCCGAGGGATATAAGCCCGGGGATGTCGGCGGGGGAAACGTCGATCGCGTGGCGGTCGTCGACGGCGATTCCGAGCGCTTCAAACTCCTCGTCGGTGAGGGGAGCGCCGTTTACCTGGTAGAAGTAGTTGAACTGGGCGTCGGCCGGGGTGGGCATCGCCTCGCCGTCGATATAGATGATGCCGTCGGCGATCCTGATACGCTGGCCCGGAAGCCCGACGCAGCGCTTGACGTAGTTCTCGCGGCGGTCGACAGGGCGGTAGATCTGCTCGCCGAAAGTCGCCTTGTCGCCCAGGACACGGTCACGGCCGTGCATCGATACCAAGGAGTAGTAGTCGGGGTTGGTGACCTTGGACATGACGGTGTCTCCGGCGGGGAAGTTGAACACGACTATGTCGCCCCATTCAACGTTGCGCTGCCCCTTGAGGCGCTTGTAGCCGACCGAGGGATGGTCAAGGTAGCTCTTTCCAAGTCCGAAGGGCATTTCGTTGTGGACCAGCGGGAAGTAAACCGGGGTCATCGGGACGCGGGGTCCGTAGACTGTCTTGTTGACAAACAGGTAGTCGCCGGTCAGGAGGGTTTTCTCAAGCGACGAGGAGGGTATCTGGTAGTTCTGGCCCAGGAAGGCGAACACGAAGTAGACGAGCACCAGGGCGTAGACGATGGCGTCGACCCACGACATTACGCTCCTGACAGTCTTGTTTTTCGACTTTTTCCACCAGGTGAAGGGGATGTAGCCGGTTATGTAGATGTCGAAAAGGAGTATGCCGCCGAGGAGCAGCCACCAGTTGCCCATCCAGGCAACCCACAGAATGTAGAGCAACATCACCAGTCCGAACCTTACCCATCGGGTAGGGCGGTTCTCGCTGACGCGGCGTAGGAAGTCTTCTTTATTGAAAGTCATTTCGTTGTAGTTTCAAAGGATTGGCGCTCAGGGAATCATGTCGGCCATCGAGAACAGTCCCGGGCGGCGGTTGGCGGCGAGCCATTCGGCGGCGATTACTGCCCCGAGGGCGAAGCCGTCGCGCGACTTGGCGCGGTGGGTTATTGAAATTTCGTCTACTGCGCTCTCCCAGGTCGCCGTATGGGTGCCGGGCACCTCCCCGCGGCGCACGTGGCTGACAATCAGCTTGCCGGGAAGGTCGCGGGGGTCTTCCGTCCATCCGTCGAGCGCCGGGGTCTCGGCTATGATGTTGTCGGCGAGGGTTATGGCTGTGCCGGAGGGATGGTCGAGCTTGTGGATGTGGTGGGTTTCCTCGACCGACGGGGTGTAGGCGGGATAAGCGCTCATCAGCGCCGCGGCCTGCCGACAAATCCGGTTGAAGAGGAAGACCCCGATCGAGAAGTTAGAGGTCCAGAACATCGAAGCCCCGGTCTCGGCGACCAGGCGCTCTACCTCCTCCCGGCGCGCGGTCCATCCCGTGGTGCCGGATACGAGCGGTTTGCCCGTGGGGAGGATGCGGCGGTAGTTGTTGACCGCCGCGTCGGGGCGGGTGAACTCGATTACCGCGTCGGCCTCGAGAAATTCCGGCGAGGAGAATTTTTGTTCCTCTCCGGCGTCGATATGGCAGGTGACCTCGTGGCCGCGTCCGATGGCCGCGCGCTCGATGGCGTGCCCCATCTTTCCGTAACCGACCAGTGCTATCTTCATGTCTCTTAATGCTTTTTGTCGTCAGACTCCCCGGCGGCCCGGCGCTGCTCCTTGCGGATGGTCGAGGGGATTGCCAGCGTTGTGAAAATCAGGAGCGCTCCACCGGCGAGGGTGAAGGCGAAGGAGTCGCGGGTGGTCTGGCCGCTGTAAAAGAGGAAGAAAGCGGCGACGCAGAAGAAAATCGCGCTCCAGCTCTCGATGCGGTACAGTCGCTTGATGCGGGGATGGGTCCCGGTATAGGGGGTGAAGAACTTCGCCACGAGGAAGCAGAGGGCGCCTCCGGCGTAGACGTATTTCCACCATCCGAGCGTTCCGTGGAAGAAGCGGAAGTCGAGGAGGGGGAGGAGCACTCCGGCAAATATGCCGAGGAGCCCGACGGTCGCGAGCACCACGGCCCAGGTAGCCGGCTGACGCCCGGTCAGTTCGTCGAGAGTATAGGTTTTCTGTTGTTCTGGCATAATGTGAATGGTCGTTTATTGTTGGCTGCTTCGCGGTTATTCAAAGACGTAGACATCCTCGCCGGGGCGCTGCATGTGGTAGTGCTCGCGCACGATGCGCTCCAGCTCTGCGGGATCCGACGCGAGGGATTTGTTAAGGCGGCGGTAATAGGCCATCGTGTCGTTGTTCTCCTTTATTTCCGCCCTCAGTTCATCAATCTGCTCCTGGTATTCCATCGACTTGAAATAGGAGTTTTCGTTGAAGAAGGCGATAAAGACGACGTAGGCCACCACCAGCACGAGCGGGAGGCTCACATAGCGGCGAATCCAACGGAAGCTGTCACTTTGAAACGGGTTCATTTTCGGGTTGTAAGCGGTGAGAGACGAGTTATCGCGCAAAGATACGCGAAATTCCGCATACCGCGGCTATTCTTCGCTATTTATGGTGATTTCTGTAATAATTTGGCCGTTTGGTTTTGACCCATGTGAGCCATTATGATAGACCCTCCTCGCTATTGCTGGGGATGTTTACGGTAATATTCCTCCAGAAGGTTGCGTATGTTGAAGTAGTAGGTGCCGGTTTCCTTACCTCCCTGCTTCTCGACATCGATGCGGTCGAAATAAGGTTCCTGGTACTGCTGGTCCTTCGCGACAGCGTTCTGGAAGTTGATGATGTTGTATTCGTGGCGCGGGGAGATCACGAACCAGGCGTTTTCCGGGTCGGCACCCGTGCCGGAGCTGACAATCGCCTGGAGGATATGGTTGAGGCGGTACTGCCAGATGTTGGCGCGGTTGGTCTTCCCGCGCTCGCGGAGGGCGTAAATCAGGAAGTTCATCTGCGAGAGGTCGAAGGGGGTGTCCTTCAGCGCCTCCTCGGCGTAGTAGATCATCGAGTCAAGCTCGGCGCGGGTATGCTTGTTCTTGAAGTAGAGGCTTTCGTTCTTGGTCGAGTATTCCGAATGGCGGTAGGGGTCGAAATCCTCCTGGAAGAGGTAGCCGTAATATAGGTGGCGGTAGTCCTGGAGGTTCATGACCGTCTCGTTCTGCTCGTAACGCGCCATCAGTTTCGGGTAGTAGTAGGGCGACTTCGGGTCGGAGACGTCGGCCCGGATTTTGTCAAGGTCGGGGACCTCGACGGTCACCTTCTTGTCGTTCTTGGCGGGGGCCGCCGTCGCTGCCACGCCGAGGCCCAGCGCTATACAGGCGGCTATGCAGTATATAAGTTTCTTCATATAGTAAAAACGTCAAACCAAGGACATCGGGTGCCCTTGGTCTGACAAATTTACTGAAAATCTCTTAAAACGCCGTGTCGCCTTAGCGTTTATTAGCTTTTTTTAGGGTTGCTTTCCGTAGATAACCCGAGGGTGTATCATAACAGCCCATCTGGGTCGTCGCTTGAAGGGTTCGACCTCGGTCACAATCTTCAGATTGCTCCCATCGGCCTCACCTCCAAGCTCCTACCATCTGAGCCGTTCTGATAGCACCCTCCCATCCGGGTACAAAATGAGGACGTATCGAATTTGATACGTCCTCAACTTTGTTGTCGGATGGGGTCCTCATCCTTCCCGGAATTTGCCGTCCGGATGGGTGGCGCATCACAGGAACATCAAATTACGCCCTGCTGCATCATTGCGGTCGCCACCTTCATGAAGCCGGCGATGTTAGCGCCCTTCATGTAGTTCAGGTAGCCGTCGGGCTGCTGGCCGTAGCGCACGCACTGCTCGTGGATGGAGGCCATGATTTGGTGGAGCTTCGCGTCGACCTCTTCGGCGGACCACTGAAGGTGTTCGGCGTCCTGCGTCATTTCAAGGCCGGAGCATGCCACGCCGCCAGCGTTGACAGCCTTGCCGGGGGCGTAGACGGTCTTTGTTTCGATGAAGTGGTCGATAGCCTCGGGGGTGCAGCCCATGTTGGATACTTCCGCAACGAGTTCCACGCCGTTGTCAACCAGCATCTTCGCATCGTCGCCGTTAAGCTCGTTCTGCGTAGCGCAGGGGAGGGCGATGTCGACCTTCTGCTCCCAGGGCTTGCGGCCGGGGAAGAACTGCGAGCCGGGGAATTTCTCGGCGTACGGAGCCACGATGTCGTTGCCCGAAGCGCGGAGTTCCAGCATGTAGTTGATCTTTTCGTCGTCGAGACCGGCGGGGTCGAGGATGTAGCCGTCAGGGCCGGAGATGGTGATCACCTTCGCTCCGAGCTGGGTGGCCTTCATCGCGGCGCCCCAGGCTACGTTGCCGAAGCCGGAGATGGCGACTGTCTTGCCCTTGATGTCCTTGTTCATGCGGCGCAGCATGTTCTCTACGAAGTAGAGGGCGCCGAAGCCGGTAGCCTCGGGGCGCAGGCGCGAGCCGCCGAAGTCGAAGCCCTTGCCGGTGAATGTGCCGGTGTGCTCGTCGACCAGTTTCTTGTACATGCCGTACATGTAGCCAACCTCGCGGCCACCTACGCCGATGTCGCCGGCGGGAACGTCGCGGTCCGGGCCCAGGTTTTTCCAGAGGCACATGATGAAGGCCTGGCAGAAACGCATGATCTCGCGGTCGCTCTTGCCGCGGGGCGAGAAGTCGGAACCACCCTTTGCGCCACCCATCGGGAGCGTTGTCAGGGCGTTCTTGAAGGTCTGCTCGAAGCCGAGGAATTTCAGAATCGAAAGGTTGACGGAGGCGTGGAAGCGGATACCGCCCTTATACGGGCCGATAGCGTTGTTGAACTGCACGCGGTAGCCGATGTTGTTCTGGACCTCGCCGTTGTCGTCAATCCAGGTGACGCGGAACGTTACGATGCGGTCAGGTTCGACCATGCGCTCGATGATGCGGTTCTTCTCGAACTCGGGATGCTCGTTGTAGACGTCGGCAACGGAGAGGAGCACCTCGCGCACTGCCTGCAGGTATTCCTTTTCGCCCGGATGCTTGGCTTCCAGGCTGTTCATGATGCTATTTATATCCATAGCTGAATAGAGTTAGGTTAACAATATACTTTTCCACGGGGCGATTCCGCCCATATTTCAGCCGGAATCTCCTTACGCCGCAAATATAATGCAAAAAAACGATACCCCGACCAAATAATCGCAATTTTTTGCCCTCCCCGCCGTATGTTGTTAAGCATAAACTTCCGACATGCAAATCTTTAGGGTAGGCAAATCCGCTTACCCGGAACCAAATGCCATCCAAATCCCGCATCAAACGTTAATATGAATCGTTTTTTGACGGTTTCTTTGTCAAAAAGTTGTTTGGAAACAATTTTGTTTGTAAATTGCACGACAGAAAACACCAACCTGATTTTGCCTTAAACTTATGCCTATGAAAGCTATTTTACCTATAATAACCACATTCACCGCCGCGATACGCCTGAGTTGCTGTCTCGGGCTTTTATGCTTGCTGACAAGCGCCAAAGCCTCCAACCTGGAGATAGAGACACAGGCGGGCGGGGAGCTTGAGGCCCGGCTGGGCGACGAGCTGCTGACGGTCGAGGAGCTGACGGTCCGCGGCCCGGTCAACGCCGCCGACTTCCAGACGATGAAGCGAATCTCAATCAGCGGGCGGCTCAACAGCCTTAACCTTGCCGAGGCGAAAGTCGAAGGGAAAAAGATACCGGATTATGCCTTTGCGGTTGATAGGGAGCCGAGCATACTATGCCCGGTCCTTCTTCGTCGCGTGACGTTGCCGAACGATGTGGAGGAATTGGGCGCTAACGCGTTCTATGGCGCGTCACTTTTAGAGGAAGTCATACTGCCCAAGTCGCTGAAACGTATTGGCAATTCCTCGTTCAAAGGATGCTCGAACCTTACGCTCTCGGAGGACGGAATACCCGCGGGAGTGACAGAAATAGGTGACAGCGCGTTTTTCCAATGCGGCAGGTTGAACGAACTGAGTTTCCCGCTTGCGTTAAAGGGAATCGGGATAAGCGCTTTCGAAAAAAGCGGACTCAAAATAATTCGTTTCCCGGAGGGTTGCGGGGCTGAGATTGGTGAGAACGCTTTTATGTCCTGCCACCGACTGCGGGAAGCGTACGTACCGAGCTCGGTCAAGATTATTTTCTATCAGGCTTTCTATGAAGACTATAATCTGGAAAGAATTAGCTTGCCCATACGTTTTAGCGGGGCTCCGTATGTGGCATTCAAAAACCTATTACTAAAAGAGGTGAAAATTTCCGAATCGGCTATCAATGTCGGGACTTATGCTTTCAGTCTGTGTAGAAGCTTGGAGTCGGTAGAACTACCTGAAGGATTGGAAGCTATCTATGACTGTGCCTTTCAGGATTGTCGCAGAGTAGAAAATCTCATATTACCGTCAACCTTGAAGGAAGTGTGGTCTAACAGCCTTAGCTTTCCTGGCCTTAAACGCCTGTATTGCAAGGCCGCGGTACCTCCGGAATATATAGCCGGACTCCCCGGAGCGTTGCCTTTTTCAGGCCTTGGCCCGTATAGAGAGCTTGACACTCCGAATGACATACCCGTTTATGTGCCGGTAGGAAGCGGCGAGCTTTACAGAAACGCTCCCGGATGGGACTATTTCACGAATTATATTGAAACAAGCGAGTTCCCGGAAAATACTGCTGACTTAGAGCGTACAAAAGCTATAGATTACAGATATGTAGTCACGCGTAAAGCGGGAGAACTGGCCGGGTTGTTAGGCGACGATACGCGTCTGATAAAATCAATGAAAATCGAGGGCCCGCTGAACGCATCGGACTTTGAGACGCTATGCGACGCCTCATTCTTCGGCCGACTGGAGGAACTCGATTTGTCCGGCGCTGACATCGAGGGGCGCAAGATACCTGACAAAGCCTTTCTCCATCCACGATCGTATATTGGTGCGTATTGCCCTGTATGGTTGCGACGCATTGTCTTGCCGGACAATATTGAAGAGATTGGAACATACGCTTTTGCACGGGCCACATTCTTGCGTGAGGTCAATATTCCGAATTCTTTGAGAAAAATAGGCAGCTCGGCTTTTTCATTGTGTGAGAGCCTGGAATCTCCAATATCGCTTCCCGAAGGGATTGAGGAAATTCCTGACAGATGTTTTGCCAACTGCGGTAAACTGAATATGGGACGTTTGCCCTCATCATTAAAAGCGATAGGCAATGGCGCGTTCTGTTATTCGGGATTGAACAATGTAGATTTGCCTGATGGATTGGCGACAATCGGAGAAGAAGCATTCTTAGGGTGCAACTTGATAAAGGCAGATATACCTAATTCTGTAACTAAATTGGGCGAAAATGTTTTCGCATCCAATATCCATCTTGAAACACTTCGCTTGCCGGAAGGACTAAGCACGATTCCTGTCAAATTGGCATTAGGATGTATTTCGTTAAAAGAGATAGCAATCCCGACCTCGGTTGAAACAGTCATGTTCGCCGCATTTAGTGGCTGTAGCTCGCTTGGAACTGTCGATTTGCCTGAGAGGCTGAGCAGCATAGGCGAACGTGCCTTTGGCGGTTGTGCGAGACTGAGAGAATTAATGTTGCCCGAACAATCTCTTACGCTGCGATATAAATGCTTTTCGGAACTATGTGGAATCGAAAGGATATATTCCAAATCATCTACCCCTCCAGTATGTGTTTTTTATAACAAAAACGGCACGAATATCGGGCCGTTTGACACTCTTGACTCTTTCAGCCAAATAATCACAACTCAGTACGACACCCCCCGCGACATCCCGGTATATGTCCCCCGGGGAAGCGCCGAGGCGTACCGCGATGCTCCGGGCTGGAACTACTTCACGAACTTCATCGAGACCGACGAGTTCCCCGATGCCTCCGTTGAGGAGGCCGTGATGCCGGAGAGCGGGGTTGAAGTCTGCGTCGAGCAGGGACGTATCCTCCTTGTCGGAAACGAGGGCGCGGCCTCTGACTACGCGGTCTATACGGTTGACGGGCGCCTTGTTGCCTCAGGGCGCGCCGACGGCGGAACGGCGACAATTGACGTCGCCCCCGACCTGTACATCGTGGCCCTCGGCAGCAAAACTGCCAAGGTCGCCGTCCCCTGATCCTCCCTGCCATGCGGCAATCTACAACTGTCGCCGTTTACTGAGTAATAATGTGCCGACCTACTTCTTGGGTCGAAGACCCTTAATGTTAGTAACCCCGCCATAAGCCGCCTCCGGCGGCGGTTGGTGGGGTTTAAATGTCTTAATATCAGCAGTGGTCGAAAATCTTGCACTTTTACAGCATATTATTGTGCAATGTTATCGACCTTGGGAGGCTGCGAAGTGTGGAGCGTCTTACGTAGCGGACAATTGGGGTGCCTCGCGCAGAGGTAGACGTAAGGGCTGGAAGCCCGATGGTTAGCGGCAGAGCCGCGGTGTAGTTGTAGCACCGTATCGAGCGGCGGAGCCGCGAAGGTGCGGTGTTTGTGGTGCGGGGGACACACGGGCCTCGGAGAGGTCCCGTAATTAAAATGATTTACACACGGATCTCAAGGTCGCTTAGCTCCCCACGGATGCGACGGATTCCCACTGATTTTCGTTATATGATACAATCAACCAAATCAGGAGAGGGTAAGAATCTGTGTTTATCCGTCGCATCGGTGGATGGCGCTTTGCGCCATTAGAAATCTGTGTGTCAAACATATCCAATCCTCCTTTATTACCGGACCTCTCCGAGGCCCGTGCCTCCCACCGGACCACAAACACCGCGCCTCGCCTCTCCGAGGCTCGACACGGTACTACAACTACGATGCGGCTCCGCCGCTCCGTCGCGACGCAACCCCGCGCTAATATCCGTAGGTGTGCAAGATCTTCGACCTTGCTGTAATTGGCTGACACAGAGACCCCACCAACCGCCGCCGGAGGCGGCTTATGGCGGGGTTACAAACATACCGGGTCTTCGACCCGGAGGGTCGCTTTTTACGCTATTTCGGGGAGATTGCGCCCTATCCTTATAGTGGAGTAGGGGATTATTTTGCGGCGAGGACTTCGATTTCGACGAGGACCTGCTTGGGGAGCTCGCGGACGGCGACGGCGCTGCGGGCGGGGAAGGGGGCGGTGAAGGCTTCGGCGTAGACGGCGTTCATGGCGGCGAAGTCGGCCATGTCGGCGAGATAGACGGTGGTCTTGACAACGTTGTCCATCGTCAGACCGGCGGCCTCGAGGATGGCCTTGACGTTAGCGAGGCTCTGGCGGGTCTGCTCGGTTATGCCGGTGGGGATTTCGCCTGTCGCGGGGTTGATGGGAATCTGGCCGGAGGCGAACAGGAAGGGGCCGCAGTCGATAGCCTGGCTGTACGGGCCGATGGCGCCGGGGGCGTTTGTCGTGGCAATCTGGGTTTTCATGATGTTTTGGATGAGATTAAAGTATTGATGTTTATGTTTTTAAGTAATATCTTGTCGGCATCTGCCTCCATTGCTTTCCCGGCAGCCGCGACGGCGTTGACGAGCTGGCCGAAACGGTCGTCGAAGTCAGGCACGAAGTCGTCGGAGCCGTACGCGCGGATTATCCTGACGGCGTCGCCGAGAGTGAGGGAGGTTGGGTCGGAGGCTGGGGAGAGGGCTGTCACCTCGTCGCCCGGCGCTCGGACGACGCGCTGCAGCAGCCCGCATCCGGTAAGTTTCCGGGCGGCGGCGTTGACGAGGGTGATCGGTATGCCGTAGGATTTGGAAATCGACAGCTCGTCGAGGGGAGGCTGGTCGGAGCAGAAGCGGTTTACGGCGATGGTCAGCACCGCCAGGTCGATTTCCATGCGGTAGCCGTCGGAGATACGGCTGATTTTGTCGGAGAAGGCGTACTGGACGATGTTCTGCGACGAGTAGCAGAGGACGGCCCCGGAGAGGGTTATGAGCCATACGAGCTGCATCCATATCAGCAGCAGCGGCAGGAAGGCGAAGGAGCCGTAGATCGCGTTGTAGCGCATGACGTAGACCTGGCCGCTGACGAAGAGCCATTGCAGGATGAGGAACCCGGTCCCGGCAAGCGCTCCGGCCATCAGGGCGTTACCGGGCTTTACCTTGGCGTTGGGAATCATTATGTAGGCCCCGGCGAAGAAGAGCCACACCAGCAGGAGCGACGCCAGGTCGAGTAGGGTGCTGAACAGCGGGGAGAGGAATTTCAGCGGAGTGGCGTTCTGTATGGCGGTCGACATAAAGACCGTGATGCCGCTGGCGCATATCATCAGAATCGGCAGAATCAGGAAGATTGCCGTGTAGTCGGTGATTTTGCGCCACAGGGAGCGCCCGTGGGCCACGCCCCATATCTGGTTGAAGGAGTCCTCGACGGTCGAGAGGAGCGAAATCAGGGTCCAGAGCAGAAACACGATGCCGACCCCGACGAATATCCCTTCCGAAGCGGTCGCGAGGTAGGAGTCGACGAAGCCGAGAGCCGCCTCCAGAGCCTTACGCTGGGCGGGGAGGTAGCTCATTAACTGCGACTGTATCAGGTTTTGGAACCCGAACCCCCGGGCGATCGCGAAGAGGAGCGCCAGGGCCGGCACTATCGCGAGCAGTGTCTGATACGTCAGGCCGCAGGCGCGGTTCTGCAGGTCGCTGTTGAAGAAGGAGCGCACCGAGAGGTTGAGGGTCTTTATGGTGTTGACCTTCCATCCCGAACGGGTGTCGCTCCATACGCCCGACGAGACATAGTCGTAAATCGCTCTGACCTTTTCGGCCAGGGCGGGGCGCTTGCGGGGCGCTGTCGCGGGGCTCTTCTCTTTATCGGTGTCGGCGGCCATGGGGGCTTGGAGAGGGGTAGGGGATTAACGGAGCCTGTCGGCGGCGCGGAGCAGCTTCTCGTCGCGGCGTATGCCCCGGTAGGCCATGGCGGAGAACACCAGCGCTCCGATCAGCAACAGGACTGAGCCGCCGATTTCGACGCGGGACGCCTCGTCGTGTCCGTTGAGGGCCATGGTCAGGGTGACGACCGCGACCACACAGATCAGCAGCATCGACAGCAGGGTGACTCTCTTCTGCAGCCTGGTGTTCTTGTAAAGGAATATGGCGATGAAGAGCAGCACGGCCACCAGGCCGTTGACTATCGCGAGCACGGGGAAGTTGGCCATAGTGAGGTTGGCCGCGGCAAGCTCAGTCGCGGGATTGGAAACTACCGCTACGGGCACGAAGCAGAAGATTGCCACGAGGATGGCGGCGAACAGCAGCCATACCGACTGCCAGCGTTGGATTACCATTGTCGTTATTCGTTTTTGTTAGTGAAAAAGCACTTGGTTTTGCAAATTTAACGATTTTTCCCTTTCCGCGGTTCATTCCGATGTCTGTCAAAAAACGTACGTCGGATTTTATCCCCGGATGGCGAGGGCGATGTCAGAACGGTTCAGATGGTAGTAGCTTGGAGGTGAGGCCGATGGGAGCAATCTGAAGATTGTGACCGACGCCGACCCTTCAAGCGACGACCCAGATGGGCCGTTATGACGCGCCCTCATGTTCATTCCATCTCGTAGAGTATGGAATCTGTTATGAGCGGGAGGAGTTTCGGGTCGACCCCGATACGCAGAAGGGCGGGGGCGTCGCTCCGCATGTCGGCTATGAACCCCTCGACAGCCTCCTGTGCCGCGGCGCTGTCGCCCGACGTGCCGGGCTTGGCGGGATCGCGGCGGGCGGTTATGTTCAGCTTGTAGAAGTTCATCGCCTCGCGGAAGCGCCTCTCGGCCAGCGAGAGATGGCCCAGGTTGAGATAGTCGGCCGGGAGCGGGTCGTGGTTGGCGATCAGCTTCTCGTAGTATTTCCGGCTCTGCTCTAACTCGCAGCGCATCAGGAGCGCCCATGCCAGGGGACGGAGCGCTTTGCCGGAACGGGGGTCGAGATAGTCGGCCTTGTAGAGGGTGCGCACGGCCTCGTCATACTCTTCGAGCTGGAGGTGGCAGTGGCCGCGGAGAAGGGCGTTGGAGGCTTTGTCCGGCTCCGCGGCGTCGAGGCGGTCGAGGACCGCGAGGGCCTCGCTGGCGCGTCCGGCCGCTAGGTATCCGCGGGCGAGGCGCCGCATGGTCCAGGTGCTCCCGGAGTTAAGCATGTCGGCCTGCTCGAACATCCTGAGGGCCTCCTCGGCGTTGCCGAGGCGCTGGAGGGCGTGGCCCATCTTCTGATACAGGGCGTCGGAGGTCTCGCCGTCGCGCTCCAGGACGCGGAACGCGGCGAGCGCCTCGGCGAAATATTTGTGGCGGAAATAAAATTCGCCGACAACCCCGAGGGTCGAGCTGTCGCTGACGTCGGCCGCGACAGCCGGGATTTCAACCAGGCTTATACCCTCGGCGAAGGGGTTGTAAAATTCCCCCTTGCGGCGGAAGAGGTTGAAGAAGCGGTAGAGGTTCTGGACCTGCTTGTTGATTATGTTGCGGCGGTCAGCCGACCGGGCGTTAAGCGCCTCGGCCTGGGCCATCGCCATCTGGTCGCCGTGCTGTTCGAGCTGCGACATCATCAGCGACGCCTGCTGCTCCGGCATGCGGGCGAGCGACAGGACGACGGAATACTTGTCGCTGTCGTTCAGGAACGGCATCGGTTCGAGGAATCCGGCGAATTTGGCTCCGGGCCCCTCGAACTCCGAGCGGTCGGCGTGGAAGGGCACGAACCAGTTGGCGATTTCGGAAAAGAAGGGGTGGCTCTTCATCGAGCCGAAGGTGCTCATCATTATGTCGCCCCCCTCCATAGTGATTTCGCTTATCTCACGCATCTGGTCGGCAAGCCCCGACTTCTCGAACATCTCCTCCCATTCGGGATTCTCCTCGATACTCTCAAGGTCCAGCTCCTTCAGCGTCCCCTTGCCGAGCTTCTTTTCGAGGTCGGGGCGGAGGCGGAGCATCGTGGGCATCACCTCGTCGCGCATCTTCGCCGTTATTCTTTCGGTGTCGCGCGTGCGGGCAAGTTCGAGGTACGCGTCGTGGAGGTCGCTTTTCCAGGACGGGAGCTCGCGGATAGCGGCCAGGCGGTCGCGCAGCCGGTCGTTGAGCCGTCGGCCGCGCCAGCGGTGCATGACAATCAGCATCGCGATCAGCGCCGCCGCGCCGCGCCGCCCGGAGGGGGCCGCGGCGTATGCCTCCATCAGCAGCTCGAGCTTAGCCGGGTCAAAATATTCGAGCGAGCCGAGCAGCAGCGCGCCCGTCAGGAGCTCGCCGAAATGGGCCGGGAATACCGGCGACGCGAGCGCGTCGCGGACCGCCTGCGCGTCGGCCGCTCCAAGAGGATGGGTTACCCACAGGCGCACGAACAGCCTCCGCTCCATCGCCTCTAACGACGACAGGCCGGCGCGGCGTTTCGCCTCGTCGAAGCCGCGGGAGGCCATGGCGAGCGCCGACGATTCGGAAGCCGCCTTGGCATACGCTGATATGAGCGCGGCCGGGGTCTCGTCGGGGCGCGTGCGCTCGAACCGGAACGTGCTGTAATACAGCGAGGTCTCGTCTGCCGCGAGATTGTCGCGCTCAAGTATGTCGACAACGTTGAGCACCGTCTCGCCAAGCTCGTCGGCCATCTTGTCGCGCCCCGGGTCGTCGGCCCCCCGCGCCGCGTAGGAGAGCATGTAGCGGTAGTTCTCCTCCGCGCGGGCGATGCGGTCCGACGCCTCCCAGCGCATGTTCCCTTCGGCCAGGGAGCGCGTCAGCGAGAACGCCTCGCGGAGGCGGCGCTCCGCCACCCTCCGCAGAATCCTGTCTTTTATTTCGGCAAAAATCTGTTTCTTCATCCAATGAAAGTTTCTTGAACCGCCGCCGCCCCTCTTCCGCGGCGCCCGGCAATCCGTTCAGACTGCAAATATAACAAAAATCTTGCCAAACTTTCCCATATCCCCCCAAACATCAGCGTTTCCCTCTCTTTCCCATCTTTTTCATCGGCAGTAAGTGTTTCCGTTCCGTGGAGCGAGCGTAAGCGAGCGGCCTCCCCTCTATTGTTCCTATTTCTCATCCATCAATCCTCTGCGCCTCCGCCGATTTTTATTGTGTATTCGGGAATTTGTGTTATCTTCGCGTCATAGTGATTCACCAACACTGACTACACAAACGTAACTAACAAATAAACAATGGCAAAGAAATTTATCTGCACAGTGTGCGGCTATGTTCACGAAGGTGACGAGGCTCCCGAAAAGTGCCCTCTCTGCGGCGCTCCCAAGTCGAAGTTCAAGGAACTGACCCCCGAGGAGGCTCTCCAGTTCGTTACCGAGCACGAAATCGGCGTGGCCAAGGGCTGCGATGCCGAGATGATCAAGGACCTCAACGCCCACTTCATGGGCGAGTGCACCGAGGTCGGCATGTACCTGGCAATGTCGCGTCAGGCCGACCGCGAGGGGTATCCCGAAATCGCCGAAGCCTTCAAGCGCTACGCATGGGAAGAGGCCGAGCACGCCTCCAAGTTCGCCGAGCTCCTCGGTGACTGCGTATGGGACACCAAGACCAACCTCTACAAGCGCATGATGGCCGAAGCCGGCGCGAACGCCGACAAGATGCGCATCGCCGCCAACGCCAAGAAGGCTAACCTCGACGCCATCCACGACACCGTTCATGAAATGGCCAAGGACGAGGCCCGCCACGGCCGCGGCTTCGCCGGCCTCTACGCCCGCTACTTCGGCGACAAGTAAGCAAGGTAACCACCAACAACGGAACCGCCCCCGGAAGACAAATCTTCCGAGGGCGGTTCCCGCATATATCATATAGTGTTACCGTGCGGCTGACACGCGGTAAGCACCTCGGCCGCCATTCTTTTTGTATGTCCGCCATTCGCGGAAGAGGAGCATCGGGAGGGTGCGCAGAATGTTGAAGCAGCGCCGGAACTGTTTCTTAGGTTCCTGCGAGAGCCGGTGGACGAACTCGAGATGGTGGCGCACCATCCACTCAGGGGCGCGTTTTGCCTCCACTCCGCTATAAAACTTGAAGGCGGCGCCGACGGCGATCATCACCCCGCGGCTCAGATGCGGCTTGAGCATCGCCATGAACCGCTCCTGCTTCGGGGCACCGAGGGCTATCCAGACGATTTCAGCGCCGTCCTCCTCAATCATCCTGGCAATCGAGGGGTAGTCGAACTTTTCGACAGGCTGGAACGGCAGCTCTACGAATTTCATGCCTTCGACCTCGGGATTGTATTTTTTCAGATTGTCCCGGAGGCTGTCGAGCACCGGCTGCTGCGTGCCGAGGAAAATCATGCGGTAGCGGCGGCTGGCGACGATGTCGCGGAAAATCTCGCTGCCGCAGTACTGCTCCCGGCGCACGCCGTAAATCCATTTTATGTAGAGCGGGACGTAGCTGCTGTCGCATACCGAGAACATCCCGCCGTTTACAACCCGCAGGTAGTCCTCGTGGCGGTTGGCCGTGTTGAGAATGACCCCGTCGGCGACGCAGACATAGTCCGACCCCGGCTCTCTCAGCCGCCGGTCGATAGCCCGGAGCGCCTCCTCCCGGTCAAACTCGTACCGTATCTTGAAGTATGTTTCCATGCCAGAAAAGATTGTGTGCTATTTTTATTTCGTAGGTAAGTGAACAAGGTTGAATACTTTACGCTTTATAATCGCGAATATGTAGCTAAGGATGAATACCAGCGGGACTATGAGGAAGAACCACATCCCGAACTGGCTTTGGTTTACATAGTGTCGGCTCATGAAATAGCCGTAGACTGCCACGTCGAACATATAGCTTGCGAGGTACATGTCGAGCGATACCTGCGACACGCTTTGCAGTATCTTCTTGACCCAGTGCGCATTCACATTGATTCTGTAAACAAGAAGGAAAACTGCCGCGGCGAGAGGCATCCCGATAACGCCGTTGCCGTCCCCGATAAGCTGTATCATAGAATGGTCTCTGACAAACAGAGCATTGAATACCGGGTTTATCAGGCAGCATCCCAGGATGAAGCCCGATAATTTCCATTTGGATATATCCGGCTGGTATTCCCGCAAATACGCTCCGATGTAATAGAAAGCGCAGGGATATATGATTTCCCAGTAGCCGGGGACCAGATGCACGCCGTAGCGGTTGAAAAGGTCGGGCAGGGCGCACAGGAGATAGAGGGTCAGGAGGAGAATATGCTTGTGCCGACGTGTTTCGATGTTCTTCCATAGGATGTTGAGGAAAGGGGTCAGCAGGAACAGCCCGATCCACATCTCGATGTACCACGCATAGCTGATAGCGGAAAAGTCTGTGATTTTCAATATCCACTGTATGACCGAATGATGCTCGCCTAAGTAGTGTTCCCGGAACAGGATGGTGATGAACGATATAAACAGGTAGCTCAGGATTACCGCGATCATCCCCTTGTAATATTTCCGGTTAACCCTTTTGTTAAGATTGAGGTAACCGGTCAGGATTAGAAACAGCGGCACATTGGTCAGGAAGAGAGTCCTTCCCATTCCTTGCAGGAACATCGAGGGGCCTTGGAAAATCGCATCGCGGGCCGGTGTGTTCAAGAAGAAATGACCGGCAATCACGAACAATATCGCAAGCACGCGCACGATGTCAAGCCCCGCGCTGCGCTGCTTTAAATGGGGGGGGGGGTAACTGCTTCATACATAGAAGTTTACTCAGTCTGTGCGGAACGGGATGAAATTATCGCATCTTGTAAAGATTGATTTATGGATGTATTTTAACATCAGTGCGATAGGAAGTAAGGATGTAATGCAGATTAAGAGGATTACTAATGGATCTTTTACAGCATAAAGGAATCGTTGTAATACTGAGTTCCCTGCAAAAAAAATGCCATGAAGGAACCATAAGTAAATACTAAGACCCCCCAGTTGTTTAAATACTTTTTTTGTCAGACCATTTCCTATACGATGGAAGTATTCTACGCATAAAAGAATTAATAATAACGCAAATCCGTTATAACAGCAATCAACGATAAATAGCCACGTTTTCCCGCCAGCAGGATGTAGCTCTACGAAATATTTTCTGGAAATAATCAATAGTGCAATTAGGGCCAGCAAAATAGGTTGTGAATAATGCGAAGTGTATTTAGTGTGTAATCTATATAAAATATTATACTTTGCTACTAATAATCCGAAACTACTTGCTATAAATGGACCACAACTAACAGACAGTATACCACAGCTTGAGCTTTTTTTTAGCAAAAAAACGCAAATGATAATGGCGAGTAAAGAGCTGATGTCTACAAAAATATTTTTCGAACTGAATATCCACAACAGTATTGGTGATAACAAGATAAATTCAATGTAAAAAGAGACATACCAGCCAAAAGGTACATTAATCCATTCACCACATGGTGCAGTACGCATTCCTATTAAGTTTAACGCAAAATTATGAATTGATGGCAATGTGTCGTTAGTTAGATATCCAAATATAATAAAGAGTATGCATGCTAACCAATATGAAATCAGGAATTTGAACAAGCGTTGTAATCTTTTCGACAAGGTATCGTATGAGCGAGGACTGACAATTAAAGAATATCCACTCATCATCGCATATAGAGTTACACATATTCCACCGAATGAGCTGATAACTTCTGTCAGATAATTCCCAATGTCTCCTAAAAATGAAGTCCAGCAGACTCCTGGTTTCCACCAAGGCGGAAATAAGAACAGATGCAGCGTTAACATCATAAGTATTGCGACCCCAGACATCATAGTGGACATTTCTTTCGTAAAGAAAGGGTCTGCTAGAATCGGATCTGTTTTAATAGATGACATACTCTTGTATAAGATTGTTAATTGTGGTGGAAACTACTTATAAGATTATGCCATAAAAGGGAAATTAATGATGAAGAATACCTGGTACATAATGCTTTATATGACTTTTTGCCCAATGAGTTACATTCCGCAGGGGATGCCCACAAACGGGCGATTGCATCGGAAAGCGCCTCAGCGTCGTTCGGAGTGAAGAGAACGCCGATAGCGTCGGATCCTTTGCCGATGATTTCCGAGAAGCCGCCGTGGTCGGGAGCGATTGTGGGCTTTCCATAACGTGCAGCCTCTAATATTGCCATCGGAAAGCCTTCATAGCATCGGCTCGCCATTACGAAAAAGCGGGCATCCGCATTGAAACGCTCAAATTCCTCGCCACTCAGATGCCCCATTAGTCTTACATTTCCTGGCAGCTTTTCAACCAGATCCTTGTCGCGCACTGCCCCGGCAAGACGGAACTGAATCCCGGGATTCCTCCTGGCCGCTTCGACAATCAGGTCAACTCCTTTTTCGCCGCTGATACGGCCGCTGAATGCGACATAATCGCCTTTGGACGATTCCGGCTCTTTGCCCCCGTCAATTGAATTCGGAATGACGACAATCTTCTCGGCCGGGAAGCCTGCGGCAATCAGTTTTCGGCGCTGGAAGTCTGTGATGCATGCGAAACAGTCGACGCAGTCTGCGTAATGGCGGCGCAGACGCGCCACGGCGTTGCGAGCCGCGTAACCGACTGATTTCAGTATCGAATGTTCGCAATTATACCTTACGCATCCCCATTCGTTACCTTTTTCGAGACAGAGCTCGCAGGGGCGGTTGTCGCGCATAAACAGCCCGGTAGGACAAATCAGCCGGAAATTGTGGACGGTCATTATAACCGGGACACCAGCCTTCTTGCATTCCCTTAACGCGGCAGGGGTTATGAACGGAAAGAGGTTGTGGACGTTTACAACGTCCGGTTTTTCCCTCCTCAGCGCCTCACGCATCGCCTTCACCCCAGACGGACAATACACGCCTGAAACAAACCCGCGTATTTTTCCGCTCAGGCTTTCCCGAGCTCCGGCGGTAGTCATCCTCAGCTGAGCGACTTTATGCCCCAGCGCGCCGAGCATCCCAGCCATCTTGTCGACCACCGCCTCCTCCCCGGAGTACTTCCCGTAGTCGTTATGAACCAGCAATACCTTCATCGTCGGACATCCACCACTTCGCCAGTCATACTTGATAACAGTACTCTTATAGAGACAAGGGCGACTTTTTCCGGAGAAAGAAGTGTTTCCTCTGGCTCAATGCCGAAGTTCTTGATGCGCATAGGTGTTTTCGTACGTTCGGGATTGATGCAATTGATTTTAATACCGGATTCATGCCATTCCTCGCTAAGGGCTTGTACGAGATTCACAATAGCCGCTTTCAAAGAGGAGTATATGCTGTACATAGCCCTTCCCCTCGTATATGAACTACTGGTGTAGAACAACAGACTTCCGTGAGTTTCCTTCAGGTACATATACGCCTCTTTAGCGACATTAACGCACCCTACATAATTGACCATAGTGCTGTTTTGAATTGTATCGTAGTCCATCTCGCATAATGGTTGGCGGTCAAGAATGCCAGCGGTATTGACAATGAAGTCAATACGTCCATGTAGCTCGTATACTTTCTTTAATGCGGCAGCCACGGACGAAGGGTTTCTGACATCAACGCCAGTAGCGCGGCTGAAAGAGTGGGCTTGGACTCCATGGCCGGTAAGTATATCGCATATGGATTTTCCAATTCCATATGATCCTCCAATAACTACGATGACTTTGTCCTCAAGTCGGATCCAGTCTTCGGAATTTATTATGGGGGTGATGCTGTTATTACTTTTGAGCTGAAATAATTTATCTAAGAGAAATACATCCTCTTTATACGTTAGTTTGATGTTAAATTGCTCCCCGTTAACGACATATATGGGCGTGTCGGGCATGTATTTGAGCACTACGCCACAATCGTCTGTGGTCCTGAACGCTGGATCAAGTAGGGCCCGTCTGTAGGCTTCTTTGATGACAGGCAGACGGAACGCCTGCGGCGTTTGGCCGTTGCGTAGCATTTCCCGACGCGGAATCTTATTGATTTCGTTGTCAGCGTCGACGGATATGATTGTATCTGTTGTTGGAATTGCTACATCTACTGCGCTGTATTTGGTAAGCGCTGCAACACAGTCATCGATGATTCTGTCATTGACAAGAGGTCGTACGGAGTCATGGAATATTAAATTGACATCCTCTTCATCGGAATAACTGTTAATCGCTGCCAGGCTGGAAAGGTACCGCTCATTTCCTCCTGATAAAATACGTTTGAGTTTGGTATAGTGGTTCCGAATCGATATGGCCTCAACCTCAGAGATATGGTCAGGGTGAGTCACAACGCAGATTTCGTCAATATTCCGGTTGTTTTGGAATACGTCGATAGTATGCTCGATTACTTTCTTGCCGGCAATCTTCAGGAATTGCTTTGGAGTGGAATCTCCAAGGCGGCTACCTCTTCCGCCAGCCAGTATTACGGCGATATTTTTCATTGGGATGATTATTCAGAGATATATACGTCAAAGAAATGATCTGGTTTCTGTAGTTCTTTTGGGGGCAATTTATGCCAGTCTCCGTATACATGTGTCAGATACGCATCAGCTTCAGATATGCACATATATTGCCTGTTTTCGAATGGCATCAGTTCGAAATGTGCGTATGTTTCTTTGGGCAGCCATTCGCGTTTGCCCCATCTTCCTACGGCGTTTCCAGCGAATTGCGCTGTGTCATAATCATATTGTGACAGTACATTGGCAAGGCGGGCGTGTAGCACTGCGGTTTTCGGTACTGACAGCCTTTTCAGAAGGTACTTACCGAAGAACAAAGCTTTTTTGAGCAGAGAATCTGCATAGAGATAATACTTCCCGCTTTTACGAAGATTTTCCATTATTTCGGAAACTGTGGAGATGTATTTGTCAATCTCGTCTTCGCCAGGCATCCCGTCTGTGGGAAAAACGTCAATGAAAACACTTCTGTTGTCAATGATATTGCCGGAGTTCGTTGATGTACGTATGTCGTATACCTTGGCAAACGCACTGATGAAATTGCTGTCGTTTCGATAGTCAACGGCTTTATAGATTCTTGTTTGTGAAGTATATGTTTTTAAAAACTTTTCGTAATCAGGCCGGGGCATCATGATGTCTATGTCGTCATCCCAAGGGATGAATCCTTTATGACGCATCGCACCAAGCAGGGTGCCTCCTGTTAGGGAGTATCGTAATTTGTTGTCTTGACAGAATCTGTGAATATCGTCCAGGATTAATAACTGGCATTCTCTGATTTCTGCGTTGCTGAGTTTGCGTTTCATTGCTGACGAAACAATATTATCGGATTAACGAATCCGCGTATTCCTTTGTGATTGTCTCCCATCGGAACATCGTGCGATTGCGGAAATTGTTTTTAGATGAGGTAAGTATGACTGTTTTATCCTGATTTATGCGCTTGATAATCTGCAATAGCTGTTCTTCATTGTTGAACAGGAATCCGTTCTCGCCGTCTTTAATTATTTCCGGTGCTATGCCTACCGGGGTGGAGAGAACGCATCTTCCTAATACGAACGGTTCGACTATACTTTGTCCGAACGTCTCGCTGTTGCTTGCCACTATGGCTATGTTGCTATCAAGGTAAAGCCGCATTATATCATTCTTGGATTGGAAGCCCGGGAAAATGACCTGCTTGTCTATTCCGAGGCGCTTGGCCAGCGCACGTGCATCTTCAAGGAGAGGACCGTTTCCCGGTAATGTCAGAGTCGAATGGTGGTCGGTCGCTTCCTTGACATAGCGTCCAAATGCTCTGATTATTATATCCTGGTTTTTGCCTTTTCGGAATTGTGCCGGGAAAATCAGTCTAAGACAATCTGTCGCAGGTTGCTGGTACTCCTGAACAAAAAAATCATCTTTGACTCCTAACGGAATGAGATTTATCTTGTATGACAGCAGCCGGAACTTTTTACGCAGATATTCGGTCATGCAGATTACATGGTCGGTTGCCACAAACAACGCGCTCCCGATAACGGCCTGGGCGATGCGTGATTTAATGCGGCTATTGTGGCGGAATCCGTGCAGGGTGTATATTATTTCGAGCTTTTGCCTGAACATTAACCGACATTTTACAGCGAAAGAAATCGCTAACTGCCAGTTGTTTTGTACATGAATTACGTCAATAGCGTTTTCGCTCACTATGTGTTGTATGCGTTCAACCAATCGGGCGTAATTCGTGTGTTCATCGAGGCCATTGATGATTTTTAGACGGACTCCGCTGCCCCTTAACATATTGGTTAATCCGGGTTCCTGCTCATTGTCTCCTCCAACCCCGATGACGTCGATACCCAATTTATGGATGGACAGAAGCTGGTCTGTCAGCAACGCGCTAATGCCGATTTTGTAATCTGACGTGAAATATAATAATTTTTTCATCTCCCGGTCGGTGAAAGTTTCTCGAACAAATCGAGCCATTTATTCATAATCACTTCTTCTGAAAAGTTATCTTTAATGGACTGGGCGCCTCTTAGTCCCATAGAAGAACGCATGCGCTCGTCAGACATCAGTAGTTGTAGTGCTTCCGAGAAGCCGGAGATGTCGCCCGGTTTGACCAAGATTCCATTAACGCCGTCAATAATCATTTCTGACGGGCCGCAAGGACAGTCAAATGCTATGGATGCGGTTCCAAACGACATTGCTTCCATTAGCGAAAGACCAAACCCTTCATATCGCGACGGGAAACAGAAAATGCTGTGGTTGCGGTATAATTCCTTGACATCCCGGGTGGGAGGCAGGATTGAGACAGAGCCGCTCAGTCGGTTAGCTTCGATTTTGTCTTGTAGTTTTGATTGGTCAGGACCGGAGCCTACGATGTTAAGCGACCACCCGGCTCTTGTGGCTTTCGGCAACATTCCCCATGCGTCAATCAGCATATCAAATCCTTTTTGCGCACAAAGCCTGCCGACTGCAAGGACTTTCCGTGAATCCTCCTTCATCGTGTCAGTAGCGACGAATGTTGAAGGATTTGAAATGACCGTCATATTTGAATATTTTTTCCCCCAGTCAGCCGCATCGCGGTTGGAAAGAACGACAAATCGGTCATATTTTCTTATGTGTCGGCGGTCGTTCCAATCAAGGAATGAATTAATTAACCGCAATAAGGAGGGCGTATTGTTGCTTTGTGCGTCAAGATAGCGAAAACTTTTAGAGAAATGCAACTCAAGAACTTTTTTGCTTCCATCCTTAATCGTCGGGAGAAATGTCATTTCGTGGGTGAACATAGACACACATATGTCCGGTTTAAGTTGGAGCAGCGTTGCCGTGAGTTTCTTCTTGTGTGCCTTTTTCGCTTTTAGTCGCGATCTGATACGTTTAAAGAGTGTCTGCCGCATTATGGCCTCGTAATCGATTCCGAGGTCAATTGTCCTGACCCTTGGAGAAATATCATAAAACGGCGGTCTGTTATTTTGATTGGAGGTGATGATGGTGACCTCCCAGCCCATAATGTCAGCGAGGTAATTGGCTTTCCGCGTCAATACCCGCTCCATTCCTCCTGAATTGTAAAGGGAAGGTATGCAGTAGGTTATTCTCATTTTCCCATGATTTTGTCAATAAGGAATCCGGGCATCGCGGATAACGACATGATAATCCAGGGCTTGTATTTAGTTGGCGCAAGCCGGATTGATTTTAATGCGCATTTTGCGGTTGCCAGTCTGTTTCGGCGTCTCAGATTGATTGATGCGCGCATTTTATACCAGAACGCGGCATATTCCCGAATCCCGCTGTCGGGATATCGTTCTAATAATTCCAAAAGCCCGCGCCCGACTGCGTCTTTGGTTGATTTTAGGTCTGTCGGCACTTTGCCTGTCGGCCCGGTTGTCGGCGTGTAGTAAATGGCATGCACTTGGTTGCAGTATGCGATTCTGTAGCGGCAGGCCAGGCGAGCCCATGTCAGGAGATCCTCTCCTGATGTGATTCCGATCGGGAAGCCGCCGATTTCCTGGAAGGCTTTTATGCGGGCGACAATCGAAATTGAGCAAATCGGAGGATTTGATGTGGAGGCAACGTGGAAATAGTTGGATAGAATCCCGTGGATGCCGGCGAAGGGAAGGTTGTGGATGGTTGTTGGTGTCGTTTTCCCAAATTCATCTTTGAATTGGTAGTTGGTGATGAAAATATCGCATTCCGGATATGTTTCGGCAAGATGCATTTGGGTCGAGAGATAGTCGGGATACCATTCGTCATCAGCATCCAATAGCGCGATGTATTCTCCCTTGGCTTCCTCGATGCCTTTATTCCGTGCGGCGGATACTCCGGCGTTGGCCTGATTGATCAGCCTGATACGGGAATCTGAGATTTTTTCGACCTCGCTGACGCTGCCGTCTGTGGATCCGTCGTTTACAATGACAATCTCGAAGTCCTGAAATGTCTGGCAAAGAACCGTTCGCAGCGTTTTCGCTATCTGGTGCTCTTTGTTGTATAAGGGAATTACGACAGAAATCATTCTTCTTTAAGTCTTTTATTTAACGCGAGCGTCATTCCGTAAAAACCGTATGGCATCGAGAGGGTCGCCATAGAGTAATTGACCGAGTTGTCGGAATACAGGGTCGCGAATACACCGAGCATCGATGCGCCGGCTGTTATGGCGAACAACCGGACTCGGTCATCTTCCGTTCCCCAGTATATTTTGAAGCAGTGTATGAATAGAATCAGAGTGATGGCTATGTAAATATATAACCCTATAAGCCCGTTGTCACATTTTATTTGAATGAAATCACTATGAGGAACTTTTAATCCTCCGAAAATAAAGTGAGTGTACATATATTGCTGGACTGAGCCTGTTCCTGAGCCGATTATTTCGTTACCATCGTACAACGTGTTTTCAAGGAACTCCCACATTGCTTCGCGGGCATTGGTATTGACATTTTCCATCGTTATGCCGCCTTCCTGGAAGTTCTCTATTGTGACGTTTTCGGTTCCTTCGTTGAACATCTTGTTTCTCAGGCTCGGAATGGTGAACACCGCGATAACTCCGGTGACCAATACGGCGGCGATTACCGGTAGCGACTTCATTCTCCAACGTATAATGGCGAACGCCATGATTGCGACACCTGAACCCATGATTGAGGTACGAAAGACCCATAGGAAGCATGGCAATAAGAAGATTACCGCGTACCAGAAGTTTTTCTTCTTTTCATTGGTGAAAAAGAAGAGTGCAATCGAGAATGTCATTATCGAAATATAATGAATCGCCCTGGCGGTACTATACCAGAACACTCCCGGAACGAGATAGCCAATCAATGGCACGAACGCGAATATGATGGAAATCACAGCTACCCATCGCGCCGTGAGTGAGGCTTTGAATGCGACTGCGAAATTATCAACTGCCGCGGATGCGAAAAGGCAGAATATCAATGGGTAGGAATATTTCAAAATCACTCGCAGCCCGTATGAAACTGACGGGGCGTAGAAACATCCTATTCCCAGCCAGATAAGATAAACAACATAGAGTTTTAGTGCCGGGCTCCATATAGGCTTGTTTTCGACAATCCCGAAGCCGATAAGGCACATAATTATAATAGTCAGAAGTCTTATCGCCATCAGGTCAACAGCGAATGGGGCGGAGAAAGCGAGAAGACCGGTGGAAAAGGTTAGTACCCAATACATTTCCGGCCCGGTAAAGCTATAATGTTCTGATTTGTCGAACGGACTCTTGACAATCCTCCCGTCAGATTTCAGGAACTTATATCCGTACCAGGTTATAATAAGGTAGTATATGATATTGAGATATATCATTTTAAGCTGTTATAAAGTCGGGTGATTGCCTCTCTGTAATTTGATGTGGAGAATACCTCGCCTCGTCTGATTGCTGCGGATGAAAGCGATGATATACGCTGCGGATTGGCCGAGAGTTCACTGATTTTAGAGGCGAGGTCGGCCGCGTCCTCGGAAATGTGGAGAAGGCCGCAGTCCGGCGTTACCACTTCGGGCAGTCCGCCGACTTCGGCCGCGATTGTCACGCAGCCGCGGGCCATCCCTTCAATCGCGGTGAGTCCGAACCCTTCCGAGCGGGAAGGCATCAGCAGGATGTCGATGCGGTCATAGTAATCCTGCAATTCAGGTTGCGACTTGCGGCCCGCGAACTCTACGCGGTCGGTAATGCCGTATTCCGAAGCCTGGTGCGCCATAAAGGAGCGAAGGGAGCCGTTGCCTACGACTAACAGCCTCAGCCGGTTGTTATCCTTAGCCGCGCTGGCAAAAGCCGGAACCACGAGGTCCATCCCCTTTATCCGTTCGAGACGGCTCACAACCCCGACGGTTATTGGATGGCTTTCCGTCAATTCTGCCCTTGGTTCGCGGCGGATTGATATATGTCCGGGAAGATTGTTGTATATCGTGAAATGGCGGCTCAACGTTCCGTCAAACAAGTGCGAGGAGCCGAAGAAACCTCGTTCGGCTCTTTCGGTGATGCATTGGAATGCGGTCAGGCAGGTGCGAGAAAGAAACCTTACCACCCGAAGACCGTTCTCAGAATAAATATCCGCTGCGGTATGAGCCGTCGCGATAATTTTTTTTACGCCCAAGGCCCGCAGAATCAGAATCGGGAGCGCCCCTGGGGCCATATACTGCACGTGCGCCGCATCCGGGCGGCAGTCTCGGATAATCCGTCTTAGTCCATTCCACAGATGAGCCGCAGTAGCCTTTATCCCCGTCGGTCTCTTTCCGTCCTCGGACATCAGCCGTACTTCGGCTCCGGCTTCCCGATACCTCCAGACCATGGCCTCCGCATACTCGAAGTAACACGCCACCACCGGCTTATGACCCGCCGCGACGAGCGCCTCCACGAGGCTCAGCGTCTGAACCTCAGTTCCCCCAGTCAGCAGACACGGTATGCACACCAAGACCGTCACTGTTTTAGCACGCGTTTGAATTTATCTGTGAGACGTGCCATGAACATCCTTGTCAGCGGATATATAAGGTCTCTGTCTCCCTTCTTGTAAAATCGATATGTACCGGCCTTACGAAAAGAACTGAACCATTTTGTAAGGGTTAATTCCTTATATAATACGCGCCGTATGTCTCCGACCTCGTCAATCATCTCGTATGTTTGAGGCATAATTGAATCCACTGGCTTGTTCGAGATATAGGCCGCTGCTATATTCACCCCCGCACCAAGGGGATAATGGGATGTGCCGTCATTTCGCAAATTGATTTCGAAGAAATAGTTTTTACCCCGTTCAAGACCGAATTCGATGCTGAACGGCCCGGTATAGCCGGTCGCACGCACAAATCTGACGACATTCTCTTTCTCCGGGAGATACTTATCTGTATCAGTGGATACAATCGCATGAGTGTACTCCCCGGTTGGTGAAACGCCTGGTTTTATCACTACCGCTGGAAGCCATATCTCTCCGTTGCCAAAAGCCACGCCGAGAAACAGCAAGTCCGACTCGTTTTCGATGTATTGCTGGACGATGAAGTCTTTGGTATGCCGTCCGTTGTACAGTGCTATCCGTAGCTCTTTCTCGTTTTCGCACACCTTCATGTCACCTTTGGATCCTTTGGTGCTGTTGAGAGGTTTGACCATACAAGGGTAAACGACAGCGTCAAAAGAGAAGTCGGTGCTGTTGCTGTATTGGCCTTTCAGAGTCCGAATACCGTATTTATTGGCGAGATCGGTCTGCCAGTGCTTGTCCATGAGGCGTGAAACAGCGCCTTGCGCACCCGCGTTTGGGAATCGGAACTTCCCGCGCAATCGCTCGTAATTATTATCAAGAAGTCGCTCGATTGTGTCCGATGTCGGATAAATTATAGTGTCCGCAGGAAATTCTCCCTGATGCGCTAAAATCCACTCCAATCCCTCCTCGTCCGACTCTACGACAACGACTCTTTTGGCAAACCTGCTGTACCCGATGATGTTGCCTTCGTGGAAATCTTTTGGTCCCCCGACTGAAAGAATCAGTGGAGAGATGTTGATTTCGGAAAGCTCGTGGAGTACGCCGAGCGTGTTATAGTTCCCTTGGCCGAAAAGAATAAAATCGCCGGTAGTCATTTTGCTTTGAAGTAAAGTTCTGTGTCCCATTGATTGGCCTCGATAAACAATTTCGGCAGTACCCCGCTCCAGGGGTTGCCGCACGGGGCGAGAGGTTTGATGTAGGCGTCCATCGCTTTCAGCTTCAGTCGGTGTTCCTCCGAAGTCATCCTTAATATTGCGGCGTTTTTCCAGTCCAGCCCTCGCCAGACATTGTAATACCACATCCATACGCAGTATTCCCAGACTTCAGTGCCAGCGGCTACCAGCTTTTTGACAATCTGCGCCGTTTTGACATGGTCGTTCCAGCCTTCACCCCAATGAGGCACGAATACGCTGCCCGGATTCAGCTCTGAAATCAATGCCCTAAGTATCTCGGTCTGCTTGTCGCTCATTTCTATCCCTCCGTCAGGATATTCGAGCTCGTGTATGTGGTCTTCGGGCACACCGAGAATAGAGAGCGCGTCGCGGGTCAGTTGCCGCCGTGCCGCTTTGATTTCCTCTTTCGGAGTCGCGCAGCATCCGTTATGGGATCCTTCCCCCCCCGTCATGACAATGATGTGCGGTGCCTTTCCTTCCGCCACCAGCCTCCCAATCAGCCCCCCGCACCCAATCACCTCGTCGTCCGGGTGCGGAGCAATGATAATTGGGCGGTTGGCTGATCGTAAGTTACCCCCCCCTATGGACTTGGCTTTGTTCTTTAAAACGGCTGCCCTGGCTGATTTTAGTAGTTGCTTCGAGGTTTTTTTTAATGAATATATGTCGTAAACTATATTACCAAGACTTTCTCTACGGCTAAATATCAGCCAATAATGCAATGCGGTTTTAACATACTTCCATTTGCCAAATTTTATGCCGAAAACAATTAGTCTATGAATATATTCCGCTTCCCAACGCCGGAATGTTTCTGTTATTTCTTGTGAAAGCAACGGGTTTTCGTCAGCATGCTCTAGCTGAAAGTGGTAGTCTCGGAGTAGGCGTGCATTAATAGACAAGAAATCCAAATGACCGGTTTCGGAACCTTGGTGTTCCCTGTAGCTTGCAAGTGGAATAAGCACTCCTACCACATCCGTAAAATTACCTACCCTGAGGAAGAAATCATCATCCGCGATATGTCCTGCTTCGGTGCGATAAGGACATTGCTCGAATATGGATCTATGAGTTACGACACCGGGACATCGATGAATATGCCCCTTTACTCGTTCATACGCGTTCGCATACTCCTGACCGGAGTACCGGACAGTTTTCCCCGTGCAATAGTCAGACGGCGTTCTAATGACAGTTCCGTCTTGATCAATATAATCGCAAGGTGCGAAGAAGTGTCTGACATCTGGGTGCAGATTAATTGCGTTTGCAATTTCCTCTAAAAATGTGGGCGCAAGACGGTCATCCTGGTGTAGAATCGTGATATACTCGTTTGACGTATGTGCTATCGCATTATTCCATCCGTTAACAAATCCTGATGGTCCGTTGGCATTGCGATAGATTCTGACTCTGTCGCCGAACTTAGAACAGATTTCAATGGTCCTGTCAGAAGAATTGTCATCCGAGATGATGACTTCATCAGCCGGACGAGTCTGGCTTAATACAGAGGAAATAGCCTCCTCTATATAAGTTTCTCCATTATACGTAGGAATGACAACAGAAAATTTCATAATTGTCTTATCACTTTTGCGGGATTACCGACGGCGACAGACCGGGCGGGAATATCTTTGGTAACCACTGAACCGGCTCCAATAATCGCGCCTTCGCCTATCTTAACGTTAGGGAGTATGCAGACTTTTTCTCCAATCCAGACATTGCTGCCGATTTCAATAGGTCCTTTTGAGTAAAGTGACCGTTGAAGGGGCGGTAAGCCCAGTTCTTCAGAAGTGACGGCGCCATGGCTATGGTCGCTAATATAGACAAAGGACGCTATTAGCACATTGTCGCCAATCGAGACGTTGTTAATTGCGCTGATATGGCAATCACTCTCAATTGATACGTTGTTCCCGATTTTTTATTTCAGGTGTTAACTTTTGCCCCCCCCATTCATTGAAGGTTCTTAGCTTTAAGCGCTCTCCGCATTTAAAACTGTCGCCTATCGATACATTCTCAAGGCCATAGGTGGTTATCGGGAAAGAAAAGCTACAATTATTGCCAATACTTTTAAGGCTGTACCTGAGATGTTTGCTTTTTCTTTGGTAATGCGTTTTGCGAATTAATCCGATGACCTTTTGAATAGATTGTTTAAACATTATTTTTGTAGCTTTTGTTCTGTTCTAATCGGGAATGATAATAACGTGCAATCGATATAAGAATTTGAGATTCCCATTTGGCGCTGCTTATGCATCTCGTGTATCCATCTGTTATACATGGGTTTTGTCGGATACAATAATACAAACTCGTGTTCCTCTTTTAAATTATGCTGTTTTCGATGTCACTTTCCTAATATGATTTTAGCCCAGCATCTGAAATACCAATATTTCATATGGGGATTTGCGAGTAATAATTTGATTGCTTTGAGATTGCGATTGACAGAAACATAGGTCCTGATATAGTCAAGATACGAAGACGCATTCATGTTCTTGCGCCATATTGCCAATTCGTTAGGTGTGATATAGGTGCTTGCGAATTCCTCAATGGCGTCAAAAGTGAGCATGGCTTGACGTTGTTTATCATCAACTTCTCTAATTGTGGTATTTGTGCCATGGACTCTCCAATGGGCGATAACTCGTTTGTCCAATATAATGTTTCCTAATAAAAATATACGAATCAGCGAATGAAAATCGCAGGCTTGATGCGGCAACGTATATAGTCCGATTTTCACCCCTAAGTCTCTTCGGAATAATATGTTGGGATGGCCAAATCTTCCTATTTTGTAATAATTTAGGAAATAGTCTTTTCCAGACACCAGTATGCGGTTCTCGTCAATTGTGCGAAACGGTATCAGTGCCATTATCTGTTCCAGGTTGCTATGGCGGTAGCAATAGGCAACCACATTCTCTTCTTTTAGCTGACAGATAGCGCTTACGGCATCTTTGACGAATGTTTTAGAGGTGTAATAATCATCACCGTCCAGGTTGACAGCCCACTCTCCTGTCGCTTCGTTGTGTGCGGTGTTGTGATAGTTCCCGACTCTGCCAAGATTTCGATGATTTCTGTGATAAATCAGGCGAGCGTCATGTGTATACTCCATCGCGATTTGTCCTGTTTTATCCGTAGAGCAATCATCTGCTACAATTACTTCAAGATTAGGATAATCTTGAGCTAAAGCGCTTTCTATAGCTTCTGCGATATATTCCTCCTGATTGTAGGTGGGAATCATTATTGATACTAATGGAAAGGAGTGATTGGTCATCGCAGTAATTTAGAGATGTTTGATTTAATGACAATTAAGTAATGGCCAAGTGGTCCAAAATACAATGGCAAAACTTTGGCTTTTATTTTTGTGCTGAGGGATTTATTGAAAAGCACATGCCCAACATGGCACAAGTTTAACAACCGTAGGGAGTTGAACAGGTTTTTCCGGGTATCGTTGGCACAGGAGGTGTAAACATAATCAATGGCGATAGAGCGGAATCTTTCATAATTGGCGGTGTACGGTTCTTTTAGTCGGTCGGATATGTTGTTATTTCGGTAAAGAGTCACCAAATGTTCTGATAACTTAATGAAGCTTTTAACGTGGCGTTCGCTCATTGAGTTTGTCGTTGAACCGTGTCTGATTAAATAATAATATGTGCTATTAGGTATAATCAGAATCTTAGGATTTGACAACGCCACCAAAACTGCCCAGTATAAATCCTCATAAAAAAAACCTTCCGCAAAGAATAAATTATGCTGTATGAAGAATTCGCGATTAATTAGCTTGTTCCAACAAACTGGCGCCCATTTCCCTCCAATCAGCCATAAATCCCTGTCTTTGACAATCTGATATTGACTATTGCGTTGTGTGGATAAGACCTTCCCTGTCGAGTCAATATGGATGCTCTGCCCTTCTATGACAGCATATTCTCCAGTTTTAGCGTGGCGAATCAAAGTATCCAAGCTGTCAGCCGGAATAAAATCATCGCTATCAATGAAAAACAGGAATTTCCCGTTGGCGATTCTTATGCCTGAGTTTCTTGCTGCTGCCTGACCTTTGTTCTGTTGATGTGTTAGGAAAATAATCTTTCTATTTGCCCGGCAGATAGAGGATGCATAATCCTTTGCAAGTACAATACTGTTATCCGGGCTGCAATCATCAACGATGATTATTTCAATCGCATCTTGAAGTGTCTGCTCTACAACTGAAGCAATGCATTTTACAATATACGCTTCAACATTATAGACCGGGATAATGACAGATATGAGAGGTTCAGACATAATACTTTCTCATTTTTAAAAACAATAATGCGCTTATTATCTTGAAATTAGAGAATGAGCGGGTTTTGAATTTGAAAAATAAGAGATTAAGCCGACCTTTTGTTTTGTATTCATCGAATAATACTGCCGGATCCATACAGTGGAAAAGACGCATTATCGCATTCTTTGCATATCGTCGTTCGTTTTCTGACAGCTGGTTTTTATGTGCCAGATAATAATAATAGGAACTTATAAGCACATTTAGAATCCGTTTTTCAAGGATTAATTTTGACTGGTCGTATAGGTCGTTGTCCTTGATTAATTGCTTTGTCTGAATATATGATAAACACCAGTCAAATCGTTTTACGGATACCTTTTTTGTAACAGAGTCTGGGTTGAATCTATAATAATATATGCCGGGACTGTATGCAAGCTTGTGACAGCGGGAAATAAGTATGCGTTCTGTTACTTCGTCTCCAAATGTCCCGCTGGTGTCATATTGAATTCCGGAATAGATATGCCGTTTGATTATTAAATAACTGTGAATGTTGTCCCATGTAATGGATTTTATAAAACCAATTTTACCAGATATCTCTTCTTTGTTGAAGTCTGTGTCGAATGGTTGGAACCTTTCGTCATTTGGGCCGAAGTAATCGCATACTCTCGATATGGCTGCGTCAGCGCCTGTCTCCATAAGTCGCCTCAATCCGTTTTCCATGAAATCCGGACTAATAAAATCATCAGCATCCAGCTTCATGATATATTCGCCTCGTATATGCTGTAATGCGGTGTTCCTGGCAGCGGATGGTCCTGAATTGTTCTGATGATATAGCCTTAACCTTATGTCGTTCTTTGCAAATCGGGCAACTATTTGTGAGCTGTCATCTGTCGAACCGTCATCTACGAAAATTGCTTCGAAATTTCGATATGTTTGCTCCTGTAACGACTGTATACATTTTGGAAGGTAAAGCGAAGCATTATATACAGGTATAATGACTGATATCAGGGCGGTTTTGTTCATCGGCGGATTGATTTTGTCGTTTTGAGAATTAGCCTGCCGATTATAAGCAGAGTCTTTACGAGTACTCCATCCGGGCGCTCATGTCGAATCATATGTTCCAACGGAGTTCTTCCGTTTAATAGGGAGAGATAATCCTCGAGAAGCTTATCAGGCACTATGGATTGAAGGACCATGTGCCGTTCATTGTTTCGCTTTTCTATTTGCATATTGGAAATCCCTGAGGAATCAAAATCGTTAACGAGATAATTCCAGCTTGAGTAACTGGCGCGTCTTACAATTAATTCCTCCAAAAAAAATTTCCAATCGCTCACAATCGACAGGCTTTCATCGTAAGGATTGTCGCGGAGCAGCTGAGTCTTTATAAATGAACTGCCGTGACTTATGGAACTAATCAGGAAAATGTCGCTAACAATCCTATTATGAGGGTAATTGGTCGATTCTACTGTTTTTTTGCCATTTTCATAACATACAAATCGTTCAATTCCTGTGATAATATCAGCGTTGATATTACACTTGTTAAATGCGCTTACGACATCAGGATTATTTAACGTGTCCCCAGAATTAAGAAATAATGCGTATTCGCCGTGAGCCAGTCCTACGCCCTTGTTCATCGCATTATAAATGCCGGAATCTTTCTCACTTACGGCAATGGAAATAAAATTTTGATACGCGGTTAGTAGCTTGACACTGCCATCGGTAGATGCTCCGTCAATAACGATGTATTCAAACTCATTCGATGTTTGTGAAGCAACGCTTTCCAGCGTTCTGCGCAGCCCTGTTATATTATTATAATTAATGGTAATAATCGATAACTTTACCATGAATGCTTCGTCTTGAGTAAAACTCTTGTGATGGGAGAAAATATATGATTGTGTGAGAGCAAATAATCAACACATTTAGAACCCAATGAACGTTTTTCTGAATATGCGCCCAGTACCATGGAAAAGTGTTCTATTTGGTCTCTTGTTGGGTTATTGTTGTTAATTACGGAATATGCGAGCATATTTCTCATTATTTTATAATAGAATGATGAGATAGTGGGTGTCAAGGTAATTGGAAAAATTCGATGATATATGTTGAAGATAGGTGTTATGAAATCAGTGAAACTACCTTTATAGGATTTCTTGGGCTCGGGTAAATAATACCTGTATCCGGCGTAAGGAACTGTTGTCCAGGAGCGCATATGCTCGAAATAGGCGACACACCACAATTCGTCTTCCCGGAAACTGATTCGAGTGTCGAACACAATGTTGTGGTTAAGGATAATATCCCTTTTGAACAGTTTACAAAAGGTATAACCAAAAACCTTAGATAAAATAAGTTCATCAATTAAAGTGGCTGGAGATGTGGCATTTTTAGTAAATAAAAGCTTTGGCGTATTTTCATACGCAGTTCCGTCATTTTCTACAAATTGGATGCCGGTGGCGACAAAATCAAGGTCGTGCATATTTTCAGCCATAGTCTCCAACCATCTGGGCAGAACCTCGTCGTCTGCGTCACAAAATGTCACCCACTTCCTTGTGGCAAGTCTAAGCCCTTTGTTGCGCGTTGCGGAAACCCCCTCGTTGTGTTTGCTGGTTACTTTGATTCTTGGATCCTTATCGGCATATTTTAGGAGAATTTTTAAGGAATCGTCTTTTGAGCCATCATTTATTGCTAAAATCTCAAAATTCTCATAGGTTTGGTGCAGCAAAGAGTCCAAACAGCGTCCTAATGTCCTTTCTGCATTATAGACAGGAAGAATTATAGAAATCCCCTCTATATCTGAATCCGATTTCATGGCTGTTAGTTGTTTAGAAATTTTAGTAACCTTGCGGAATATGTTTTCCAATTACATTCTTGTACCCGCAAGTGTGCGGCTTCGCATAACTGTTGCCTGGTAACTGTACTAGAGCTTAATATCTTTTGGAGTTTAGTCATTAATGAATCTGCTGTGAATGTCGTATTGTATTCACCAAAATCGATTTCCGTCCCAAATTGAGCAACAAAATCATCGTATGGAGAGACAACTACTGGAGTGTAGTAATACATAGCTTCGATGGTTGAAGAGAACCCTCCCCATACTTCTGTTGGATTACAAAAGACGGCTGCCTCTCTTAACAAACCATAATATATGGCGCAATCATTGACATCCGCCTTATCAAGATAACCATAACAATGTACGCCATCTATTTGATAATTGCCTAACACTTGTCTTTCCGAGAGACCTATAATGTTGAGCTCAACGTTCGGAATCTGTTGCTTTAGCAATTTAAAAGTTTGCACGAGCAGTTCCGCACCTTGTATATATTTGCCGTCACCAATGAAAAGGATAGAAAAAGATTGTGAACTGCTTTTGATTATGCATTCTTTGTTAAATGGAGTTCTGTCTAAAATATTTACTGCGCTTACCCCCCCCCAACTTACTATTTTTCGCCCGAGCTGGTTGTTTATCTTTTCCGTTGCTTCAGGGAACAAAGACACGCAGGCAGAGGCTGTTCTAAGGCATTTGCGTTCATGTTTTATAAACCATTTTTCAAAAAAGAAAGGTTTATGATTTATTCTGTTAAGATATGACTCATAGCTCCAGTCGCAGAACAGTATTGAGGGTAATTTTTTATTGCGGTTACAGAAACTGAAAGTTGTGAATAAACAAACATCCGCATCTTTATTTTGGTTGATTGCATTACGTACAATCTGATTTGCGAAATATTGTGCGAATGGAGTTCTCAAAAATCCGTATTGGCAGTTTTTGAAGAATTTTCTCAAATAGCGCAATATATGGTTATCCCAAAAATCTGATAAAGATGGGTGACTGTTTAAGTTATATCCTACAACGTTATGTCCGTTCGCTTCTAATCCTTTAGACAAGCAAAATGGCACGTTGCTCCATGTCGTTGCTTGCGTGGGATCACCCCAACAAAATAATAGGATTTTCATAGCCTGATTCCGATTCTTTGTAAAGGAAGGCGCTGAATTAGATTTTTGCCGCCAGCGCAGAACATTGTAATTAATAGGCAATACAACATAGTGAAAACTCCGCTGACAATAGAAGCGTAAGCAAGCCACCATCCCCATGATGACGATGGAGTTATCGGAATTAGGATTGTCAGCAGTTTTGTCGCAATTATGGCTGTGGCAAACACTAAGTAGTATTTGATAGTCTGTTTCCAGTAGTTGAGATACTTCTCGTGAAATCCGTCACGGAATAAGTACAACGGTTTCCAAAGAACGACTATTGGGATTATGCTGGCTGTTTTTCCTAACAATATTCCAGGTATACCCCAGTAGTACCCTCCGATTATTGTGACGGTAACATTGATTATACCTTCAGCCCATGCCGCCCAGATATCGCCGTAATGGCCATATGCGAAATTAAAATTGTCGACAGTTCCTCTGGAAATCATTATAAATAAGTTGACTACTAATAATACCAGAATTGTCTCACTCAATATATATTCTTCCCCAAGCCACAGCACGATAAAGGGTGTGATTAGGTTATATATGCTGAAGCATATCAACCCGGCAATAAAATAGCGTAATGCCATTAATTCCCAGAATACTTGCATTAGTTTCGTTTTATTGTTCTCTGCCACAAGGTTGCCGACACTAGCGCCTACGCTATCAAGTATTGTACTGAAAAATGTTGTAAGCTTGCTTATGATTAGAGCATAGTTCCCATAATACGCAACCATTTTAAGCGATACGAATGCAAAGATAAAAAGCTGGTCACTTTGCGATAGAATAAAATCTTTTATTTTATGGACGAAAACCTGTTTGGTGGATTGAAGAATGTTTGGATAGTTTTTGCTCTGTTCCTTTCCTTTCTTTATACTGCATGCTAACCAAGGATATACCTGGTTGATTTTATAGTTAAGAATGATGCTGTATAGAATGCCAAAAGACAATTCAATCGCAATCCAGGCGTAATAGCTTTTGTAATAATAGGCGATACACAACTGAATCAGCGTTTTTGCTATGTTTGCGGTCTGATAATATGCCGCAACCACATAGTTCTTTTGGTCTGCCGAAAGAAGAGCTTGTCGATAGTTGATGAAATACCCTATCAGCGACGATGCCAGGAATGAATAGAATGCGAAATATATTACCCCCAGAGGAAAGTCCGAATCTTTGAATATAAGTGGGATAAACGAACTCAACACTCCGCCAGCTCCCAGCACTACCAATCCTATATTCCGGTAGTAATAACCGAATAACGACACTAAGTCAATTATCTGTTGGCGGTTACCCTGTTGAATCGGTTTGTAGAGGTTGAATGCTATCGCTGCCCCGACTCCCAATTCCGCAAGATTGAGATATCCCAGCAGATTCTGCAGAGTCCCCGTTAGGCCGACGAAGTCGGCCCCAAGGCAGTTAAGGAAGATTTTCCTGGAGAAGAAGCTGAGGCAGAGCGTCAGAAAGTAGAAGATGAGATTGACGCGTGCGTTAAGCAGCGTCTTCTTCACTCTTGATTCCCTCTGGATTGTTTCAACCATAGCCATTGCGGATTAGCTTTGTGTTTTGGCTTGGTTATAAGTGCGCTATATGCTCGATGGAGAAATCGTTTTGTGTTTCCTCTCTCGGCTTTGATGCTATGGAAGTTGAAGTTAAAGTTGCTCTGCCTGTTGGAGATTCGCTGTAGTGAGCGAGGCTAATTACCTCTCGGAATACATTTCATCGTAATACTTTTCGTATTCTCCCGACGTGATGGAATCCAGCCATTCCTGATTGTCAAGATACCAACGAACCGTCTTTTCTATGCCCTCCTCGAATTGGAGCGAAGGCTCCCAGCCCAATTCCGCTTGTAGCTTGCGCGAGTCAATCGCATAGCGCATATCATGGCCCAGGCGGTCTGTGACGTATGTGACCAAATTGGCGCTGTGCCCTTCGGGATTTCCAAGGAGGCGGTCAACCGTTTTTATGATGACCTTGATTAGGTCGATGTTCTTCCACTCATTGAAACCACCAATATTGTAGGTTTCGGCCACTCTGCCCTTATGAAAGATTAAGTCTATAGCTCGGGCATGGTCTTCGACGAAAAGCCAGTCGCGCACGTTCTCTCCCTTGCCGTAGACTGGAAGCGGCTTGCCATGCCGAATGTTGTTGATGAACAGCGGTATGAGCTTTTCCGGGAATTGATATGGACCGTAGTTATTGGAGCAGTTGGTCACTATCGTAGGCATCCCATATGTATCATGATATGCACGGACGAAATGGTCTGAAGACGCTTTAGATGCGGAATATGGTGAGTGTGGATTGTATTTGGTAGATTCGAGGAAGAATTCGGAACCATAAGCTTCGTGTTCACCGGCCGATGCTTTCGTTGAGAATGGAGCAGCGATTCCTTCCGGGTTGGTAAGCTCGAGGGCTCCATAGACTTCGTCGGTAGAGATGTGGTAGAACAGTTTGTGCTCAAATTTCTCTGGCCGCGATTCCCAGTATTCTTTGGCCGCCTGGAGTAATGTGAGGGTTCCCATCACGTTAGTTCTGGCAAATGTGAAAGGGTCCTTGATGGAACGGTCTACATGACTTTCTGCGGCGAGATGTATGATTCCGTCAATTTGGTGTTTACGGATGATGCGGCGAATATCCTCAAGGTCTGCGATGTCAGCCTTTATGAAAGAATAGTTCGGAGCGTTTTCGACATCTCTAAGATTGGCGAGATTGCCGGCGTAGGTGAGTTTGTCGAGGTTTATTATGTTATAGTCAGGATACTTGTTTACGAACAGGCGCACAACATGCGATCCGATAAATCCGGCACCTCCGGTGATAAGAATGTTACGCTTCATATTCTTTCAGGTTTTTAACGCAGGTCTTTAAAGATGTCGTCCAATATGGTACTTTGATTCTGAATGTGTTTTTGAATTTAGTCTTGTCAAGGACGGAATATGAGGGGCGGATTACCTTGGAGGGAAATTCGTCAGAATGGCATGGTTGGATATCGCATGAATCGTTGCCAGCAAGCTCGGCAATCATTTTTGCGAAATCATACCATGAACATACCCCTTCGTTTGAATAGTGGTATATTCCTTCGTGTCCATGAAATAGACGTTTTTCGATGATGTCAACGATTGCTTCTGCTAGGTCACGGGCATATGTTGGAGTGCCGCACTGATCGAACACGACTTTGAGTTCCGGCCTGTCTGAGGTAAGGGCGAGCATCGTCTTGACGAAATTTTTGCCATATTCAGAGTAAAGCCATGCTGTGCGGAATATAATAGCCTTGGCTCCTGAGTTTTGAATTTCGTTTTCCCCGTTTAGTTTTGTGCGTCCGTATACCCCCGTCGGATTTAACGCCTCGCTTTCCGATCGGGGTGTATTACCGGAATTGCCTCCGAATACATAGTCTGTAGAGATATGTATTAGCGTCCCGTCATTCTTTTTTATTGCGTCTGCGAGATTCCTGACAGCTTTCGCATTCAGAATTTCAGCAATGACGGTATCTTCCTCGGCTTTGTCAACATTTGTGTAAGCGGCGCAATTAATGATGAGTTGTATATTGCTTCCCATAATCATATCCTGTACTGCTTTTGCATCCGTTATGTCTAGTTCGGCAACATCGGTGAATATGTAGTTGTCGCAGGAATGAGATGATGCGTTACGTATGCAGTTGCCAAGTTGTCCGTTGGCGCCGGTTACAAGTACGTTCATAACGTAAAAGGAGAATTAAATTCCGATAAAGTGGGATGTTTTTTGTCTTTTTCCGAAAGAATGGCTTCTGAAAGGTCGAGGCGCCAGTCGATGCCGAGCGATGGGTCGACGATGGATATTCCTCCGTCCGATTCCGGATGATAGTAGTTGTCGCACTTATACTGGAACACCGCTATATCTGAGAGGACCGCAAAGCCATGAGCAAAACCGCTAGGGATGAAGAACTGGCGGTGGTTGTGCTCGGTTAAGAGGCAGGATGCGTGTTTGCCGTACGTTGGTGAGTTTTTGCGAAGGTCCACAGCCACGTCAAGCACAGATCCGCGCACACAACGCACGAGTTTGGCTTGAGCGAAAGGCGGCCGCTGAAAATGCAAACCGCGCATAACGCCGCGTGATGAACAAGACTCGTTGTCCTGTACAAAATCGACTTTACCAACAAGTCCCTCAAATATCCTTTCGCTGAAACTCTCGAAAAAGTATCCCCTGGAGTCTGTAAACACGCGTGGTTCGAGAATTACCACGCCATCTATATCTGTTTTGATTAATTCCATATCTCAGTTGAGATTCTCGTTCCCTGTGCGATCAATTTCTTCTATTACCTTCATTAGATACTGCCCGTACTGGTTTTTCAGCATCGGAGATGCAAGTTCGGCCATCTTTTCTCGGGATATCCAGCCCTGGCGATAGGCAATCCCTTCCAGACATGCTATTTTGAGACCTTGGCGCTTTTCAAGTACTTCTACATAGATGGATGCCTCTGCTAAAGAGTCGTGCGTTCCCGTGTCGAGCCATGCAAAGCCTCTGGGAAGAGTCTGCACCATGAGATTACCTTCTATTAGGAACTCTTGATTTACAGTTGTGATTTCCAATTCCCCACGGGCAGATGGTTTGATGCGAGTCGCCACATCGACCACCCGGTTGGGATAAAAGTACAGCCCCACAACCGCATAGTTGCTTTTGGGGTGTATCGGTTTTTCTTCAATTGTGAGACAGTTGCCTTCTTTGTCAAATTCAGCAACGCCATACCGTTCTGGGTCATCTACCCAGTAGCCGAATACCGTTGCCTTTGATTCTTCTTCTGCTGTACGGACGGCATCTTTAAGCACATGAGAAAAACCTGCGCCATGGAAAATATTGTCGCCAAGTACAAGACATACGGAATCATTCCCAATAAAATCTTTGCCGATTATGAAGGCTTGTGCCAGTCCGTCTGGGGAAGGTTGTTCCGCATATGTGAATCGGACTCCATAGTCGGATCCGTCGCCGAGTAGTCTTTTAAAGCCCGGAAGATCTTGAGGTGTCGAGATGATTAATATATCTCTGATACCTGCAAGCATCAGCGTGGAAATTGGGTAATAGACCATCGGCTTGTCGAAAACAGGGAGCATCTGTTTTGATACTCCTTTGGTTATCGGATAGAGCCTGGTGCCGGAACCTCCGGCGAGAACAATACCTTTCATATGCGCTTTTGGCTGCGTATACGCAATTCCTATTGAATTATTTTTTTGTGGAAGATTCTCCGTAGTTATACCCGTACCCATAGCCATACCCGTAACCGTAGCGATACGTGTGGGAGTAGCCGTAGCGGCCTTGGTCGTTGCGGGTGCCGTTGAGGATGAAGGCCATGTTGTTGTATTTCTTCTCCTCGTAGAGGCGGTCGAGCTCGGGGAGCATCGAGCGGTCGAGCAGCCCGGCGCGGATGATGAAGAACGTCCGGTCGGCGCACTTGTCGATAATCTGCGCGTCGGCAACGACCTCGATTGGCGGGCAGTCGATAATCGTGTAGTCGTACTTCTCTTTCAGCTCGCGGATCATCTCGGCGAAGCGAGGCGACTCGAGCAGCTCGGTCGGGTTGGGGGGAATGGCCCCGACCGGAAGAATGTCGAGCCCGCGACATTCCGGATCGCTGACTATCAGCGAGCTGATGTCGGAAACCGCTCCGCTGAGGTAGGCCGAAAGCCCCTTTTCAGGCGATCCGACGTAGGAGGATGTCGAGCCGTGGCGCATGTCGCCGTCGACCACCAGCACCTTCTTCCCCTTCAGCGCGATCGCGACTCCGAGGTTGACCGAGACGAACGATTTGCCCGACCCGGGGTTGAACGAGGTCATCGCTATCGTCTTGTGCCCGTCGTTGGCCGTGTTGCACATAAACTCCACGTTCGTGCGAAGCACGCGGAACGCCTCGTTTATGATATTGCGTTTCCCCTCCTTGACTATCACCGTGTTGGCGTTCCCGCCGGTCGGCAATCCCTTTTTCCTGTCGGCGGAAGACAGATAGTTGGGAATCTCCCCGAGGAAGGGCACTGCGAGGTCCTCCACGTCCTTGCGGCCGCGCAGCTTCGTGTTGTTGGCCTCTTTGAGGAAGATGACGGCGAACGGTATCGCGAGACCAATCAGGAAGCTGATCAGCAGGATGTTGGTCTTGTCGGGGGAGGTGGGGCCGAAGCTTGCCGGCTTGTTGACGATGCGCGTGTTGTAGGCCGTGAACGCCTGCGACAGCTCGTTTTCCTCGCGCTTCTGCAGCAGGAACAGGTAGAGCGACTCCTTGACCTTCTGCTGGCGCTCTACCGACAGCAGGTATTTCGCCTGCGACGGGTTGGAGGCGATTTTCGAGGTCGTCGAAGCCTGGGTGCTCTGCAGGTTTTTGATCTGCGTGTTAAGGGCGATGATCGAGTTGTCGACCGACGCGATAATCGCCTGCTGGATTTGGTCGAGCTGTCCTTCGAGCTGCATTACCAGCGGGTTCTTGTCCGACGATTTGTCAAGCAGCGCGTTACGCTGGAGCACCAGGGCGTTGTATTCCGCGATTTGCGACTGGATGTTGCTGTTGTTAACCCCAGAGTTCGTCGGCAGCAGCTTGTCGCGCTGGGTGTTGGCCCCGATATACGACTTGATGTAGCGCGTCAGTTGGAGCTGGTTGTTGAGGTCCATGATAGCCTGCGCGATCTGCTGGTTCTGCGACATATACATCGACGATGCCGCCTGAACGTCGGGAATCAGGTGCTCGCTCTTGTACGACGAAATGTCGGAATCAACGTGCCCCAGCTCCGATTCGATTACCCCCAGGCGTTCGTTGATGAAGTTGGAGGTCGAAACCGCGATCTGGTTTTTGTCGCGTATCCAGTATTCATTGTAGACCCCGATAAGGGTGTTGATGAGATCCTGGGCGCGCTGGGTCGACTGGTCTGTGATCGAGATGTTTATGACCGTCCCCTTGTCGTTGCTCATCGCGATTGTCAGGCGGCTGTCATACCCCCCGGCTGTCGCGTTGACGGGCGTTTTGACTACCTTCAGCCGCACATCGCTGTCCTTTTGGAAGTCAGCCGTCGGAGCCACGATCATCGGCCCCGCTCCGGTCGCGATCGTGTCGTTGAGCTGCCCGGTGTAGGTCTCCTTGTAGTCGGCCCCTTCGGCTTTCAGGTCCTCGATGCTGACCGCGCCCTCCTTGCCGACCTCGACCGTGAACGAGGCGCTCCCGTTTTCAGGGAAGTCGGGCATGTCAACCGCTACGGGAAGCGTTGTCCCGTAGGCCACCGTGTCGTGGAAGCGCCCCGGCAGGTAATAGTTCATATCGAGATTCAGCCGGCGCACGACCTCCTCCATAAGGTCGGCCGACTTCATCGTCGTGATTTCGTTCTGTATGTTGGTCGTGTTCTGGAAAAGGCCGAAATCGCTGAAATCCTCCCCCATAGACTTGCCTGATGATTCGTCCTTGATCAGCAGCGACGCGGTGGTGGTGTAGACGTTAGGTGTGCGCAGCAGGTAGATGACTCCCGCTCCGACGCAGACGAACACCGACAGTAGCACCCACGGCCAGTAGTGCAGCGTGCGGTAAAGAATATCGGTCAGGGGCACAGAGCCGCTGTTATTGGCGTTTTTCTTCCTGTTTGTCTGTATGGTTGTCAGTTCCGCCATTGCTTATTTTGTTAGAGTGAGTACGAGAGTGACGATGGTTATAGCAAAGGATGTCAGAGACATCCAGAAAGTGGGTGTATAGGGGGTGTTGCCGTTTGGTGTGGTCTCTCTCTTGGCCTTGTTGTTCGGTTCAACGTAAATCACATCGTCCTGCTGCAGGTAGTAGACCGGCGACGATGCCAGCTCCTGCGCGTTAAGCAGGTTTACTCGGTAAGCCTCCTGCTTCCCTCCGCCGAGGTTGCGGAGCACGAGGATGTTCTCTCGCATACCGTTGATTGTCAGGTCGCCCGCCATAGCGATAGCGTCGATGATCGTCATATGGTCGCGGTTGAACTCATACCTCCCGGGCGACGATACCTCGCCGATAATCGAGATACCCGTGTTGGCGAACTCTACCGTGACGATCGGGTCCTTCACCAGGTCGCGGCTGACGAGCTGCTCCGTGATATAGTCCGCGATCTGCTCGCGCGTCATCCCCGCGATATGCAGCTTCCCGATTACCGGGAAATTGATGTCACCCATCGAGTCGATCGTATATAGGGAGGTCTGGCCGCTTCCGCTGCCGGCACCCCCTCCGGCCGTGTTGGTCGACGAGGTGGTCGACCCCATACGGTTCTGAACCTGGATCAGGTTGAACAGCGCCGAGAGCGCCGGATCCTGCGTGTTGACCATTATCGACAGTTTGTCCTCCGGCTTAACCTTGATTTCGAGAATCTGTCGGGCCTGGAACGTCGATCCCGTATTCAGTTCCGGGAAATAGGCTATGTCCTTCGGCGTCGAGCACGAGCCCAGCAGCAGTGCCGCCGCGGCTAATATTGATGTGATGAATTTCGCGCGCATTTTCAAGTCTTTGCTTAATATTGGCTGGAATGTATCTTGTTTAATTGTATCTGTTCTGCCCGGATGGGGGTGCTATTTCGCTGGTTCAAGATCGATGGCGTTGATCGTTACCTGGGCGCACCCTAAAATATCGACCCTTATAATCAGCTCGCTCTTGCCGTCGGTCGTCTTGACCACCTCTCCCTCCAGGCCCCGCAGGTTGCCCCGGACCACGACTACTCTGTCGTGCGGACGGTAAGGAGTGTCAACGAAGTTTACCGGAACATCCGACTGCCCCAGCATGAAGCGCAGAGTGTCGATCTGTTCCTGCGGAATCACCGCGAGAGGCTTCGTCATCCCCTCCCTGGCAGCCCCCGCCTTGTTCGTCATGAAACGGCTGATAAACGGAAGCGCGACAATCTCCTTCCGCTCCGGCTCCGTGCATTTCACGAATACCATCGACGGAAGCAGAACCTTGTCAATCTTCGCCTTACGCCCGTTCTTCCATACGCGGATAACCTTCTGGGTCGCGACATACGTCTCGTGTCCCGATTTGGCCAGCCGTTCCTGCACGGATTTCTCCGTATTGTTCTTGACAATAGCGACGAACCATTTGCGGCTTTCCACGCCTACGGCGTCGCCAACGCACGGTTGCGCTGCCGTAACGCTCTCGGTATCAATGGAAACGCTCATAGATAGTGATTGCGTGTGCTTGCCATGATATTCCCTCTCTTCCGAGGAGAGAATTAATTTGGGCGCAAAGTTACTAAAAATGTTCCTTTTGTACAATAAAGAGTTTATTGCAACCCTCGCTTGATGCCTAAATGGCTACAAACGGAGACTCTCAACCCTTCCCGAAAAATCAACAGTCCGCCTCTTTTTGTCCTGATGTTTCCCATTACCCGCGTTCCCCTCCTTCCAATCCTCACATCCTCAGCCATTCACCCTCCATCATTCTCTCCTCGGAAGAGACAATGACTAATACGCCCCCGTCTGATAATATAGAGCCGTGACCCTCGGCCAAAATAAAAATCCCTACGGCTGAAAAAGCCGTCGGGATTTCCTTGTAGCGGAAAGAGAGGGATTCGAACCCCCGGAGGTGTGACCCTCGTCGGTTTTCAAGACCGATGCAATCGACCACTCTGCCATCTTTCCATACGGTTACCTTTCATCACCCTGCGGTTTCCAATCCGGATTTCCCGCGGTAGGGATTTAGGTATCCTCCGTTATTATTTTACGCGAAGTTAGCGATTGTTTCCCATTGCGCCAAATTTCCGCCTCTTTTTTATCTTTTTTGAGCCTCATCCCCCTCAATTGGCTGCAATAAGCCCCTTCTCCGATTCCTCGCCAGGCGAAAGTATTCCCGTTCAGTGGAGCGAGCTTAAGCGAGCGGCTTCCCATCCGTTCCGTCCCTTTTTCCCAAGAATCCCTTCTCCGTCCCTTTATCCCCGCGGCCCTCCTTTCCCTCCTTGGTTGTCGCGGACTGTCGGGTGGAGTGAGCCGAAGGCGAGCGGCTTCCCTGCGGCGCCCCAATCCCGGGGTTCTGGTCCCGGTGCGAGCCGCCGCGGCGGCGAGGTGTTATCCGTTTAAAGCCCCCAGGTATTTCCCCATGCTCGTAGCCTTCCGCATCTGTTTCAGGAACTTGCGGGAAAACAGGCGGTCCGGCTCCTGGTATTCCCAGAAAGGCTTGATTTTCGCTAAAATCTGCGCGTCGCCGCAAAGCGTTTCCGTGTAATCCTCTAATATGGCATTGTGGAGCGCCAGAATCTTCTCCCTCAGTTCCTCGTCGCGGACCGTCTTCTCGTCGCGCCATTCCGCTCCCAGCGACGGCCTCGCCAGCAGTCCGCGCCCTACCATAACCCCCTCGAGGCTCGGATAGCGCTCCGCGGTCCGGGCGATGTCTGTCGCCGTCGCCAGTCCCCCGTTGAAAACCACCGGGTTGACCGAGGCCTCTAAGAACGCCTCGAACTCCCCCGTATGCAGCTCGCCCCCGTACTGCTGCCGGGCTACGCGCGGATGGACCGCGACCCTCTCAAGCCGCAGCTCGTTCAGCGCGTCGATTATTCCCCGCCATTCTCCCGGATTCTCCATCCCCAGGCGCGTCTTGACCGACAGCCGAAGTCCCGGAAACTCCTTCGCCGCCACTTCCGCTACCTCCTTTATAACCTGCGGATTCTGAATCAGCGCCGCTCCGCGCCCGCGGCGTGTCTGCGGCGGGAACGGGCAGCCGAGATTGAGGTCGAGCGCCCTGTGTCCCGCCTCCGTGACCGCCGTCGCTATCAGCCGGAACTCCTCCGCGTCGCGGAAAAGCCCCTGCGGCACGAGCGCCACCCCCGGATTCTTCTCTATGGCGATGTCCGCCCGGTCGCGGCGCCGCGTCTCCCCCTTCTCGACTCTGATGAAAGGGGCGTAATAAGCGTCGATTCCCCCGAATATAGCGGCGTGGTGGCGGCGCCAAGTCGCTTCCGTATGCCCCTGTAGCGGGGCGGCATAAATTTTCATATAGCTTGATTTTTGCGCGAATTTACTACTTTCTCCCCGTCCCGTCCCAATACCCGTATGGTTAATTGTGGTGAAAACGCCTGGCCGAAGTTGCGGGATAACCGCCGAATAGCTAAATTTGCGTGAATAAACTATTAAAAACTCAATCGGGGCATCAACCGCCCCGGCCAATCAATATCAATGCTGAAAACAATATTGCGCCGTGGCGCGCTCGCCGTCTCCTTCTTTGTCGCGGCTCTTTTCTCATCCGCTCTCCTTCAGTCCTGCAAGGAGGATCTCAGCGGCATCGAAGCGGATATCAAGGACCTCCAGGAACGCGTCGACGCGTTGGAAACTGCCGTCGAAGCCCTCCGCGCGGCCTATGAGGACGGAAAAATCATCTCCTCCGTAGCTCCACATCCTACAAAGGACGGCTGGCTCGTGACGTTCTCCGACAACTCTTCGATTTCTCTCACAAACGGCCGCGACGGTGCCACGGGTGAAACCGGCGCGACTGGTGCGGCCGGTTCCGATGGCCGCGACGGCATCGATGCCGTTACCCCCCTGCTGATGATTGACACCTCCGGCTACTGGATGGTCAGCTATGACAACGGGGCCTCATACGAACATCTCCTCGACCCCTCCGGAGCCAAAATCAAGGCGCTCGGACTCGACGGCGCTCCCGGTCAGGATGGTGTTGACGGAAAGCCCGGTGTTGACGGCAAGCCCGGTGCTGACGGCAAACCGGGGGAGGACGGCAAGCCCGGAGCCGATGGTGCCGACGGCCTATGTGTACGCGTCGTCGTTGACGACCGCGGTCTCTACTGCTTTGAGATATACGATCCCGCCGACCCCTCGGTCGTCAAGGAGCGCGTCGAGACCCCCTACGATTCCGACCCCGCAGCCGTGGTGCGCGCGGTGAAGAAAGACCCCGTTTCCGGAGTCGTGACAATCATTATGGCCGACGGCTCGGAGTTCTCCTTCAACCTCGATGTGAGCTATCCAACCGGAATCGTCCTCCTGGCCGATGCGGTGGCTATCGGCGAGGGGGGCACGGCGACCTTCGAGTTCCGCGTCAACCCCTCCAACGCCTTCATTGACTTTGACCCATCCCAGGGGATGATTCGCCTCGACCTCGTTAACGAAGAGCTGCTGAGCCGCGGAGTCGCCGACAGCTATGTGATTGACCCCGTGAATTTCCGCCTCGAAAAAATTGAAGCCTCGCTCACCCCCTCCGGCGATGTCAAGGCCGGACAGTACCGCGCCACAATCCGCGACCTCGCCGTGGAAAAGGACTACGCCCAGGGCGTCGCCCTCGTCCTGAACTCTACCGACGGTGCCGGAAACCCCGTGCAGATTTCCTCGGCGATGATGAGGGTGGAGTGGGGGGCCGGCTCCTCGATCCAGTCCTTCTCGGTCAACGGCTCCCCCGAAGCGGAGCGCGTCAACGGAGGCTCCCTGCTGATGGTCCGCCTCCCGTACGGCACAGACCCCGCGAAATGCGTCCCGACCTTCACAACCTCTGCCGCCGGAATCTATTGCGACGGCGTACAGCTCGTAAGCGGTTCCTCGGAACTCGACCTCTCGATGCCCCGCGACCTGACCGTTTGCTCCCGTAGCGGCGTGAAAAGCACCGTGCGCGTCGCGGCCGCATATTCCGACCTCCCGATTCTATACCTCTCTACCCCCTCCGCGATTGAGAGCAAGGAGGTATGGGTCGAAGGTTCCCGCCTCGAGCTGCTGAACACCTCCGACCATCTTCAGGATATGGATGTGCCCCTCAGCGTGAAAGGCCGCGGCAACTCTACCTGGAACTATCCCAAGAAACCCTACGCGCTCAAACTCGATAAAAAAGACTCCGTCCTCGGCATGCCCCGCCATAAGCGCTGGGTGCTCCTCGCAAACTATATAGACCCCTCAAAAATCCGCAACGCCTTCGCCTTTGAAATCGCCCGGCAGACCGAATCCCTCCCCTGGACCCCCCGCGGAGAGTTCGTAGACCTCGTCGTCAACGGGCAGATGATGGGCAACTACTACCTTTGCGAGCAAATCCGCGTCGACCGCGACCGCGTCGACATTGTCGAAATGGAGGCGGCCGACAACTCCGGGGACGCGCTCACGGGAGGGTACCTCCTTGAACTCGACAAGATAATGGACGAGGTGAACACCTTCTATACCGCGCGCCGTCGGCTCCCCGTGATGGTAAAGTCCCCCGACGATGACGTGATGACCTCCGAGCAGCTCGGCTATATCTCCTCCTATTTCGACCAGCTCGAGAATACAATCTATACCTCCACCTTCCCCGGGAACGGCGAATACCGCGAGTTCGTCGACCTCGAGACTTTCGCCGACTGGTGGCTCGTCCATGAAATCTGCACCAACGCCGAACCTACGCACCCCAAAAGCTGCTATATGTACAAGGACCGCGGCGGCAAACTCTGCGCCGGCCCGGTATGGGACTTTGACTGGGGAACATTCACAACCTCCCGCGAGAACACCTTCGTCGCAAGCAATTCCCTTTGGTACTTCCGCTTCCTCCGCGACCCCGTGTTCAAGGAAATCGTCCAGCGCAAATGGGAAACGCTTCTGCCAAAGCTCGAACTGCTTCCCGACCAGTTCCTGCTCCCCCTCTATGCCCGCCTCTCCCCATCCGTCAATGCCGACTATCTCCTCTGGCCCCGCTATTTCGACCCCTCCGTCGAAGCCGACGTCAACGAGGACATAACCCTTACCCCCGACCAGTCGCTCGAACGCATCGTCGCCTCCTACCGCCGCCATCTCCGCTGGCTCGACACCGCCATCCGCGCCCTCTGATTCCCGTTCCCTCTTCCTTCTTTTCCGTTCCCTCTCCAACTGTCCCCCGCGGCTGCCGTTAGGCGAAAGTGTCTCCGTTCAGTGGAGCGAGCGTAAGCGAGCGGCCTCTCCTTCCTTTGCTTAAATTTGAACACGACTTTATATTCGATATGGCAGAAGCGATACCCCTGGCGTCGAAACCCAGGTTTGAAATTCTTGACGGACTCCGCGGCGTGGCCGCGATGCTCGTCGTGGTATTCCATCTTTTCGAGACCTATTCCTCAGGTCCTGCGGATCAGATTATTAACCACGGCTACCTCGCCGTCGATTTCTTTTTCGTCCTCTCCGGCTTCGTGATAGGGTATGCCTATGACGACCGCTGGGGCCGTATGTCGACCTGGGACTTCTTCAAGCGGCGCCTCATCCGCCTCCAGCCGATGGTCGTCCTCGGCACCCTCATCGGCGCGTTCTGGTTCTATTTCGGAGCCGCCCCCGGATTCGAGCTTGTCATGCAGACCCCGTGGTGGAAACTCCTGCTAATTATGATATTAGGGTGCGTAATGTTCCCGACCCCGCCCTCGATGGACATACGCGGCTGGAAGGAAATCAACTCCCTGAACGGCGCCCAGTGGTCGCTGTTGTGGGAGTATATCGCCAATATCCTTTACGCCCTGGTAGTCAGGCGTTTCAGCCGGGTGACGCTCGGCGTTATGGTCGCCCTGTCGGCATTTCTGACAATCGACCTGGCGATGGACCTCGATGTGTTCGGCTTGCTTGAAGTCCGTTCATATGCCAGGTACACGGTCATCGGCGGCTTCGGCCTTACCCCCGACCAGATTTATATCGGGATAAGCCGGCTGCTGTATCCTTTCTTCGGCGGATTGCTGGTCTACCGCCTTGGCAAACTGCGCGTTAACCTGAAAAGCGGGGGGATGCTGTGGTGCTCGCTGGCGGTTGCCGCGACGCTGGCCGTGCCCCATATCGGCGGGGAAACCCACCAGTGGCTCAACGGATTGTATTGCGTTGTCATCATCCTGTTCGTCTACCCGGCAATCGTCGCCGCCGGAGCCGGAAGCCCCTTGAAGGGAAGGAAGACAACCGCCGTCTGCAAGTTCCTCGGCCTGATTTCCTATCCCCTGTATATCACCCACTACCCGATGATATACGTTCAGATGAACTGGGCGGCGCGCCACGCCGACGCTCCTCTCGGTACCCATATCTGGGTGGCGGTCAGCATCTTCGTCGCCTCTATCGCTGTCGCCTACGCGAGCGTCAAGGTTTACGACCTCCCCATCCGCGCCTGGCTCTCCGCCCGCTTCCTCCGCAAGTCCTGAACCCTTTTGCAGTGCGTCTGAACTTGTTCCCGGGGAGAATTGCGGTTGGTCAGTGATGGCATCGGCTGCGTCAGAAGCGGAGTTCGAGGCCGGCCATGACGGTGGCTTTCGGCATCGGGAAGCCGTAGTTGACCTGGTAGTGGGCGGCGGTCAGGTTCTCCCCTTTGGCGAAGAGGGTCAGAGGGGTGCGGGAGGGGAGGGTGTAGGAGGCGCGGGCGTTCAGCAGGGCGTAGTTCTCGGTGGTCTCCTCGGTGTGGAGGCCCCATATCCCGGTGAGGTCGAGGGAGAACTGCCAGCGTCCAGGCGCGAAGGCTATTTCGCCGAAGAGCTTGTGCTTCGGGGCGCCGACAATCATCGCGTCGGTATGGAGCAGGGCGTAGTTGGCGGTCGCCGTCCATCGGCTGTTGATGCTGTATGAGACGTCGAACTCGATTCCCTTATTGATGAACTTGCCGGTGTTGACGTTCAGCGGGGAGCCGCCGTTGACGGTCACCTGCTGTATCAGGTTGTCGCCGTGGATGTAGTAAAGCGCCAGGCCGAGGTTCATACGGCCGCCGAGGAGCCATTGGCGCAGCTCTACCTCGTAGTTATCCATCGACTCCGGGAGCAGTTCGGCGTTGCGGGGGCCGTACATATACAGCTCGCGTATGTTGGGAGAACGGAATCCGCGGCTGTAGCTGAATTTCAGGCGGCTGGCGTGGAGCGGCCGTAGCACGAATCCGGACTGTGGCACCCATTTGTTGCCGAACTGCGAGGAGTGTTCGATGCGCGCTCCGGCGTTGAGGCTCAGGAGGTCGTTGAAGAGCGTCTGCTGCATCATCGCGTAGGCTCCGATTTCGTTGACGTGCTTGTCAACGATTTCCGTTTCCTTTCCTTCGGCCTTGGTGGTGTTCCAGGCGCGGCCTCCCCAGTGCTTGTAGTCGATCCCGACGCTGAGGTCGTTGCCGGTCCAGGGCTTTACGGTCTGATAGAGTGTCACTCCGACGTTGAAATCCTTTGAGTGGAAGAGATAGTCGCGGGGCTTGCCGTTGCGGAGGCCGTCGTCGATGTCGTGCTTGCCCCAGTTGTAGTACGCCTGGATTCCTCCCGAAGTGATGTCGTAGCGGTTCTTGACGAACAGGGAGGCTGTAGTGCGGAGCATCTCGGCCCACATTCCGAGGGGCTGGGGAAGATAGACGGAGCCGGGATTGTCGGCCTTGGTTTCGGTGACCATGACGTTGGCTCCCGCTTCCCAGTGCTTCGAGAGGCCGTAGCTGAGGGATGCGTACTGGTTGGCAAGCCAGTATTCCATGCCGCGGCGGCTGCCGTCGGTGCGCTCGTAGCTCGCGGCGACGAGCGCCCGCAGGGAGTTCCGTTTGTAACCGGCCCGGAGTCCGTATTTCTGGGTGGCGAAACTTCCGGCCTGGGCGCGGAGAACGCCGGAGAATCCGTCGCGGTCGGCGCGGCGGGTGATGAGGTTCACGGAGCCTCCCATCGCTCCTGAACCGTATAGGAGCGAGGAGGGGCCGCTGACAACCTCGACGCGCTGGATGTCGTTGGTGACGTATGTGTCGGGAAGGGCGTGGCCGAACACGCCCGCCCACTGGGGCTGTCCGTCGATCAGAAACAACACGCGGTTCCCTCCGCCGACCCCTCGGATCGACACCGCTCCGGCAGCCCCACCGCTGACGCCGTAGCCCGCCAGGCCGCGCTCGGTGACGAACATGCCCGGCACCCGGTTCTGCAACACGGGGAGGAGGTTGCTTTCTGTGCTGTTGTCAATCGTTCTCTGCCCTATGATTCTGACATCGAGGGGGAGAAGGGGGACAGGGGCTTTGGCCGCGCTTTCAGTGACGACGACCTCGTCGAGCACGCGGGTTGTGTCGCGGTCGGCAGAGGCGGCAAAAGCCGTGGCTGCCGTCAGGGCGGCAATTATGAGCATCTTGGTTCTAAGCATCGCGTAGTATGGAGTTTACGCCGCGAAGTTACCATAAATTCCGCACTTCCCCGTTATACAAATTCCTCCTCCGCTTACCAACATTGCGGATAGAGAATACGCACCGGGGCGCCCCCCGCACGGATGGGAGGCCGCTCGCTTACGCTCGCTCCACTGAACGAAGACACTCCCGCCTGGCGTAAAAGGGGATTAAAGAACTGCGGCTATTTTCCGTATTTGCTCTAAGCGGCTCATGAACGAGCTGTTGCGTTTGGCTTTGTTCTTGTTATACGCCATCTGCATGTTCATCCAGAAATCAGCGTCGATGCCGAGGGCGGCCTCGAGAAGCAATGAATATTCAATGGTAAAGTCCCGCTTGCCGTTGACAAGCTCGTTGAGCAGGGAAACGGCAACTCCGATTTGTGCCGCGAGTTTGGTTTGGGTGATTCCGCGCTCTTCGAGCTCCTCTCGTAAAACCTCTCCCGGATGGGTCGGATTTTCTGGCGTGAGGTTGTTCGCTATCATTTCAGGAGTTTTCCCCGGTATGGTAATCATATTATTTGTAATGGTTAGAGAGTTCGACAATGTTGCAGATGGTAATCAGTGGCTTGTCCGGGTTAGAGTCAAGGGTGAACTCGATTCTGTATTGGTCGTTTACCCTGATGGAATATAGTCCTGCCAAGTCACCGCTCAGCGCCTCAAAATGAAGGGATGAGACTTGGTACAGGGTCTCAGGTGAAGGAGCGGCGGCCAGCGTGTCAATTCTTCTTTGATATCGCTTAACAATGTCTGGCTGGTAACGGTATTTTTTATTCGATGCCCGGCCATTGATGTACAGCTCTTTGAGATATTCCTTTTCAAACGTGATTACCATATACAGCTATTATGTCGCAAATGTAGTAAAAGTTTTCTGTTTTCACAAATCAGTGAAAATATTCGGACTGCGATTGGAGGGAGGGGGATTTGGCGGATTGGGGGAAGAATGGTATCTTTGCGTGGAGCGGGCGGTAATATCCGGCCGGAATTGTTTATCAGATATGGATACAAGGAAGATACGTAGGGCGGCAAGGAGACTTGCCGGGAATTTGCTGGTAAGGATTCTTATAGCGATGCTGCTCGGCATCGGGGCAGCTTATGTGCTGCCGCTGTGGGGGATACGGGTGTTCGAGACGTTCAATGCCATTTTCAGCCAGTTCCTCGGCTTTATTATTCCGCTGATTATATTCGGTTTCGTGGCTCCGGCGATAGCGGATGTGGGCCGGGGAGCGGGCAAGATGCTGGTCGTCACGGCTCTGATCGCGTATGCTGCTACGATCCTGGCGGGAACGGTGTCGTACCTCGTCAGCGACGCGGTGTTCCCGTCGATGATTACCGCGGGGAGCGCCGGGGCGCTTGACAATGGGAATGTAGTCGGTCCGGCGTCTCTCGCGCCCTACTTCACTATCGAGATGCCACCGCTGATGAGCGTTATGGGGGCGCTTATCCTTTCGTTCATTCTCGGTATCGGGTGCTCGCGGATGACTGAAAGCCCTCTGAAGCGGGTGCTCGACGATTTCGGAAAGGTTGTCGCATCCGTAATCAACGGGGTGGTCATCCCGCTGCTTCCGGTCTATATTTTCGGGATATTCATGAATATGACCTTCTCGGGTAAGGTCGCGACCGTACTGCTGACGTTCAGCCAGATTATCCTCGTGATTTTTGCGTTGCATATCGGGATTCTGCTTCTGCAGTTCACCATCGCGTCGTTTTTCTCGACGGGGAGCCGCAATCCGCTGAAGCTGCTGTGGACGATGCTGCCGGCCTATTTCACAGCGCTTGGAACGCAGTCGTCAGCGGCGACGATACCTGTCACCCTGCGCCAGACGAAGGCGTTAGGGGTCCGCGACAGTGTGGCGGGGTTCACCGTGCCGTTATGCGCGACAATCCATATGAGCGGTTCGACGCTGAAAATCGTCGCATGCGCGGTGGCGCTGATGATACTCAACGGGTTGCCGTTCGACTTCCCGATGTTTTTCGGTTTTATCTGTATGCTCGGCATAACGATTATCGCGGCTCCCGGCATCCCCGGCGGGGCGATTATGGCCTCGCTCGGATTGCTGACCTCGATGCTCGGCTTCTCCGATGCCGATTGCGCCCTGATGATCGCCCTCTACATCGCTATGGACAGTTTCGGGACTGCCTGCAACGTAACCGGCGACGGTGCCCTCTCCGTCATCATCAACCGCATCTTTCCCGCCAAGCCGGAATAAATAAGCATGAATTATATTTTTATTGGGGAATAATAAGAATTGGAATAAGGTTAAAACTCGAAACTAATTTTGAGGCGACCGCCCAACCCTCGTTCAACAATGTCAAAGAGGGTGCGGAGGGTGATGTTCTCGCCATCATTTTCGATTTTGGAAATGAAGGGCCTTTTTTTATCTACACGTTCTGCTAACTGCTCCTGAGTGAGATTAAGCCTTTCACGGGCAGTCCTGATTTTGTAGCCGATACGGAGGGCCTCAAGCTCGTTTTCCAGCCGATCGCGTTCAGGAGTTCCGATTTCTCCGTAGTATTTATTTTTCAGTTGGTCGAGTGTCTGTATGTTGTCCATTGGTTTTGCTTTTATCGTTGTAGTATTCGGTCATTATTCTCTCTGCGCGTGCAATTTCGCCCGGTGGGGTTTTCTGTGTTTTCTTTTGAAATCCACTAAATAGTACCACCATTTTGTTACCGTCAAAGCAACAGAATATTCGGAATATATTGTTGCCTAATTGAACACGAACCTCAAACAAGCCGTTTGTTCCCTCAATATACTTCAAATAGGTTGAAGGCACTCGCTCAACTTGTTCAAGAATATCAAGAACCTTGATAATCTTGTCTTGTACTTTTCGAGTTTGCTCCTTGAAGAAATCTTCGAAATAGCTTTTGTAGGTTACGACCTCTCTGACTTTCATGTCACAAAGGTAACTAATAAATTACATCTGTACAAATATAACGCATTGTTCTCGTTAAAAGTTTGCAAAGGAAAGTGTGCGGGGTATGGCCTTAGTGCCAGGAGGATATGGTTCTGAGGAAGTCGAATCGGATGGGATAAGCTGGCACACAGATTGTTCAATTACACATTGCGCATTCACGGATGGAGCTGATTTCCACTGACTTTACCGCATGGGGGAATGAAAAAGGGGCCCGGCGGATGCCGGGCCCGGTGTGTTGATAGGGGTTGGTGAGTGGAACCTCGTCTCGGCCTTCGGTTAGAACATGAAGGCGAAGAGGCTGGTTGTGTCGGAGGTTGTCAGGATGCTGTTGTAGAAGCAGCTTACGATGCCGAGGGGCGTTAAAGTTAAAGGCGGCGGAGTTCCTCTTTTGAGGCGGGTTCTCCTTTGTATTGGCTTTTGCGGGGGTGGAGCCGGTAGGTGAGGGTCAGGGAGAGGGTTCGGCGGTCGTATGTCTGGCGCTTGTCGACGAAGATGCCGAAGGTGTTCATCGTCCAGTCGTTGTTGGCGGTGTTGAAAATGTCGGTCGCGTCTAACTTAATCCGCAGGGCGTTTTTGAAAAACGATTTTCCGACAGAAGCGTCAAGCGAGAACCAGGTCGTGCCGAAGCGGTTGGTATGCATATCGCCGCTTGTCTGCCCGTAGGCGTTGGCGGTCAGGAGGAACCCTTTCGGCAGGGATATGGTGTTTGAGAAATCGTAGAAGAATATCGGGCGGTTGTAACGCATGCCCTCGATTTCCAGCCATTGCTTGCGGACTCCGAGCGTGACGTTAGGAGACCACGCTCTGATATTCCTGCTCCATACGAGGCATATATTGACCGCTGAAACGTCGATGTTAACCGGTTGCATAAGAAGTTGCAGTGTCGGAGCCGGGTATAGGCGTTTTACTGAGCCGTAAGTGTCGGTCGAACGGGTGTAGTCGGCCTGGAGCAAGAAGTCGTTCCACATTCCGAACAGTTGCAGGTCGTGCATCCGTTCGTCGCGGAGGGACGGATTGCCACCCTCTATCTGGTGTTGTCCAACGTATGTGAGGCTCCCGGTCAGTTGGGAGTAGGGGGGCTTGACGGTTGCCATCTTGTAGCTAAGGGAAATCTGCGACTGCTCGTTGAAACTCCATCCGAGCGAAATGTCGGGTGTCAGGAGATTGTCTTTCCGGCTGAGTTCCGAATCCTCCTCGCCGTTGACGATGAACCGATAATCGACATACTCGTATCTGAGACCGGCCGACAGGCTGAATTTGCCGAATGTCCGGTCCCATTTGGCGAACGCTGCCAGGGAGGTCTGCTCGGCCTTTGTGGTGGAAGATGGAATGTAGTCCGCTGCCGGACCGTCTGCCATTCGGAAGTCGAGGTCCGTGCGCGTATAGGAATCCTGTGTGCCGGCAATGAAGTTCCCCTTGAAGAGCGGCAGGGCGAGGTATAGCTTGCCGGCCCACAGCGTGGAGCCGCGTTTGTCGCTGGAACGGACAGTCTCGTCGTCGCTTTCGGGGTAGATGGTTTCCACGCTGTTTGTCGCGCTGGAATAGCGGTAGTTGCCATCGAAATGCAGTTGGTAGCGCCCGGCGAAGGTGCTGTCGTAGTATGCGGAGACGAGATGGCTTCGCGAATCAGTCGAGCGCTCGATGCGGTTTTTTATCTGCGGATTGTTGTCGAGCCATTCCGACCCTGAGTTTGTGAAATCGCCGTGTTCAGGGCCGAAGCGGTAATATGCGCCGAACGATCGCACGCCTTTGGCGTAGTTGAGTCCGGCTTTTACGGAGCCGTTTATGGATGGGTAGGTGTTGTGTTGCGAGCTGCCTATGACAGTTCGTTTCCCCTCGTATGAGAACGTGTTTGTCGTTGTTCCTGTTAACAATGAGTTGTTGCGGGCTATCGTTCCGGTCGCGAAAAAGTCCCAGGCCCCCGCCCGGTAATTCAGATCGAGCATCCCGTTGGCCGACCATCGGCGTTTGGCCGTCACTTCGGCGCGTTCCGTCAGCGAGAGTCCGTCGACGAAGTTCTTCCGGGTACTGATTTTCAGTACTGCCTTCGTATCGCTGTCATACATCGCGCCGGGCGATAGCAGTAGCTCGACCTTGCGGATGTTGCTCGATTGCAACTGTCGCAGCTCGTCGCCGTCGCGCATAGGACGGCCGTCGATATATATTTCAGGCGCGCCCTTCCCGGTTACCGTCACTTCGCTGTCGTTGACAGCAATCATAGGAAGCTGGGCAAGTGCGTCGAGGCAGGTTCCAATGTCCTGGAGCCGACTTCCGGCGATAGTGGAGACGAGGGTACTCCCTTCGAGACGCGTCGCCGGTTGTTTGACGGCGACTACTATCTCTTGAAGTTCCTTGTTCAGCGAGTCGGCCGGTTCGGAGGCGAAGGAATCGGTGACTGCTAAAGTAACGAATGCGGCTGTCGCCAGTTGTCGAGCTGTTTTTGTCAGTATTGTCATATAGGCGTGGTGTTTTCTTGCAAAATTACTGACAGATACGTTAGCAGACCAAAATACCGGTCTGACAGCCCTGTGTGTAATATGCTGTATGACAACACGATTCCGAATAGTCGCCAGAAAAGTTCTGACCCGGGCGGCGCGAGTTCAGAAAACGCTTAGCAACTGGGGCGTATGGAGCGCCTTTGAAGCCGCGATTTTAGCTTTCAGCCGCGATTTACGCTTGTAGACTACGTCGATGTTCTCCCCGAGGAGCAACGCTATGCTGCGGTTCGAGAGGTTACCGGCGAGATATACAAACAGGCGGTATTCCTCCGGCTTGAGTGTCGTGAGTTCCCGGCGCAAATGATTGAGCAGCCCGTCGCTGCAATCGTTTACGCAGCTCTCCATCTCGGAGAACACTCCCGCGTCGGATTTCAAAGCCTCGATATGCGCTTTTACCTTTTCAGCTATTGCTTTGCGTTCGGTTTTAGTCCCCTGTGACTCGTAATATGTCTCACATAGCGAGTCGATTGTGGCGAACCTCGATTCCAATAGGGAGGAAAGCTTGGAGGCCATTTCCGAACAAGCCGACTGTTCGCGGGCAACTCCCGCGCGGAGCCCCGCGGCTTCGGCGACAAGAGCCTCGTTCTGGAGTGTCCTGAGGCGCAGTCTCTGCCGTTGCCAGGCTATGACGCATAAGGCGATGAATGTCACAGAGAGCCCTAAAAGGAGGTACATCCTCGTCGTCGCGCGCTCCTGGTATAGCAGAAATTCCTTCTCTTTTTGAAGGTAGAGGGCCGAAGCCAGGGCATCACTGTCCGTATCAGCCATAAGGGCCTTCAGGCGGTTCGCGTGGCGCAGGGCGTCAGTCTGGCCTGTACGTCCGTAGTAGCTGATCGCTATGTTGACTATCGTGTCGGTCGGCGCGTGATAGTTGTTCGCTACCATCGCCTCGCTGTAGAGCAATGCCCATCGGGCCATTGTCGCCGAATCTTCGAACTCGGCCACGTCAAACCCGTTAAGCCGCTCCAGCGCGGCGGCGGGATCTTCGGGTATAAGGCGTTGGGCGTCGTCGAGTGCCCGCTCTTTGACGGAACCCGAATACGTGCAGCTTGTAACAACCAGAGCCAATAATATAGCCAGCAGCGCTCTCATACCGCAAAATTACTCATTTTCAGCGGAATCACACTGTTTTTGCTGTTTTTTTGCGGTGAAAAGTTCCTTTTTGGTGATGAAAAAGGGGCCCGGCATCAGCCGGGCCCCGGTGTGTTGATAGGGGTTGGTGAGTGAAACCTCGTTTCGGCCTTCGGTTAGAACATGAAGGCGAAGAGGCTGGTTGTGTCGGAGGTTGTCAGGATGCTGTTGTAGAAGCAGCTTACGATGCCGAGGGCGATAATGCCGGCGACGCAGATCCAAAGGCCGAGGCGCTCGGTCCAGTGGGAGCGGAATGTCGCGATCTGCGGCTCCTCGGGGGAAATGTACATTGCCTTTACGACGAGCAGGTAGTAGTAGAGCGAGATGATGGTGTTGATCAGGGCGATGAGCACCAGGATGTAGAGCGCTACCGAACCGCTTCCCAGGGCGGAGGTGAAGATGAAGAACTTCGAGAAGAAGCCTGCGAAAGGGGGGATGCCGGCGAGGGAGAACATCGCGAGCATCATCGAGCAGGCGAGCCAGGGATTGGTCTTGGAAAGGCCGTTGTAGTCGGTCATGAGCAGTTTGCCGGTCTTGTTCTCTATCGCGCCGATCACGCCGAAGGCGGCCAGGTTGGAGAAGATGTAGACCAGAATGTAGAACATTAGCGCCGCGAGCCCCATTTCGGTTCCGCCGACGATGCCGAGCATGATGTATCCGGCCTGGGAGATGGAGGAGAAGGCCAGGAACCGCTTCATGTTCTTCTGACGGATGGCGAAGAGGTTGCCGACGGTGATTGTCGCGATGATGAGGGCGTAGAGCATCCATTCCCAGATTGAGGAATAGAACTGGCCGAAGCACTGCACGAGCACCACCAGGAAGGCGAAGGCCGCGGAACCTTTGGAGATTACCGAGAGATAGGAGGTGACGGGGGTCGGAGCTCCCTGATAAACGTCGGCGGTCCAGAGGTGGAAGGGAACGAGGGAGAGCTTGAATCCGATTCCGGCGATTACGAAGGCAATCGCGACGGCGAGCATTGTCGAGGTCCCGCCTACCAGGCCGACGGCGATTTCAGAGAAGTAGAGGCTTCCGGAAAGGCCGTAGACGAAGGAGAGGCCCATCATGAAGACGGCGGAGGAGAAGACGGCGGTCAGCATGTACTTGATCGCTGCCTCGTGGCTCTCGTATTTGTTCTTCTCGAAGGCCACCATCGCCGCGAGGGGGAGGGAGGCGGATTCGAGGCCGATGATGAACAGGAGGAAGTGGCGTGCGGAAATCATGAGGTACATTCCGAAGAGCGTCACGAGGAGGAGTTCGTAGAACTCTCCACGGCGCACGGTCTGCGTCTCGCTGTTGGCCCAGCGGGCGCTTTGGATGAGCACCACGAGGACGCCGAGGTTAAGAATGTTCTTGATCATCGCGCAAACCGGGGAGGTAACGTACATTCCGGAGAAGGCGTCGACCTCGCGGCACTCGCCGCAGAAGAAGCCTGCGACGGTGAAAACCGCGAACAGCACCGTCGTGAAAGCGGTGATGCCGCCCAGGGCCTTGCGGGGCATAAAGGTATCGTAGAGGAACACCAGCAGGAACACGATCAGCAGACCTATTTCCTGCCCCATTGCCAAAAACTGAGAATAATCCATATCGGTTATTGAGTGCTTGGAAGATTACATTCCGATTGCGCGGAAGATTTCGGGATTAAAAGTGAAGCGGATAAGCCCCTCGAAGAAGTTCGGGAAGCAGCCGATCGCGGCGACGCTCACCACGAGGGTGATAACCGAGAGGCGCTCCCACCATACGGCGTCGGTGAGCTGGAGATGGTGCTCGTCCTGCACGGGGCCGAAGAGGAGCTTGCCGACTACGCGGAGGATGTAGACGGCGGTTATCACAATCGAGCAGCAGGCGACGATGGTGAACACGCGGTGGAACATGTCGGCGTGCTCGAAGGAGCCTACGAAGATTGTCATTTCGGCAACGAAGCCCGAGAGGCCCGGGAGGCCGAGGGAGGCCATACCGGCAATCACATAGGCCACGCCGAGGAAGGGCATAATCTTCATCAGGCCACCCATTAGGCGTATGTCGCGGGTGTGTGTTCGGCCGTAAATCATACCGATGAGGGCGAAGAAGAGGGCTGTCATGAGGCCGTGGGAGAGCATCTGCATGATGGCGCCGGTAAGTGCGGTGGTGTTAATCATCAGGATGGCGAAGAGCACCATGCCGCAGTGGCTGACGGAGGAGTAGGCGTTGATGTATTTGAGGTCGGTCTGCACGCAAGCCGAGAAGGCACCGTAGACAACCGAGATGCCGGTCAGGATAAGGAAAATCCAGGCGAGGTCGTTGGCGGCCTCGGGCATAAGGTACATCGCGACGCGGAAGCATCCGTATCCGCCGAGTTTCATGAGGACGCCGGCGTGGAGCATGGAGACGGCAGTCGGGGCGCAGGCGTGACCGTCAGGGCTCCATGTGTGGAAGGGGAACATCGCGCCGAGGACGCCGAAACCCACGAAGCACATCGGGAAGAGGAAATACTGCCATCCGCGCTCGATAGCTGCGTTGCGGGAGATTTCGAGGATGTTCCAGGTAAGCTGGCCACCTTCGGGTGCCGAATGGTAGTAGATGCCGATCAGGGAGAGCATCAGGAAGGCGGAGCCGCCCATGAGCATCAGTGTCAGCTTCATCGCGGAGTATTCCTTGCGTCCCGTTCCCCACACGCCGATGAGGAGGTACATCGGGATAAGGGCGACCTCGTAGAACATGAACATGGTGAAGAGGTCTATGGAGATGAAGAAGCCGAACACGCCGGTCGAGAGGAGCAGGAGCCACATGAAGAAGTGGCGCGCGTCGTCAATCTTCCAGGAAGCGAATGAGCCGGCGAAGACGATAATCGAGGAAAGAATCAGCATCGCGATCGAAACGCCGTCGACACCGACCGCGAGGTTGATGTTCAGCGGGCCGAACCACTGCCAGGAGCCGGTGAAGAGCATCTCCTCGGTGTTTCCGGCCTGTCGGAGGGCGAGGTAGTCGACCAGCACCCATATGCTCAGGGCCATGAGCAGCGTGGAGCCGACCACCGCGATGGTGCGGATTCCCTTAACGCCGCGGCACAGCGCGAATCCCCCCAGCATCAGCAGGGGAATAATCACGAAATAAATCAGAATATTTGAAAACATCTCTGTCACTATACTTTACTGTGTTAGCATTAAGGTTCCTCTTACATGAGGCAGATCGCGGTTACCGCGCCGAGCACCAGTGCGCCGACGAGATAGAACCATACGTAGAACTGCAGGTTGCCGGACTGGAGGCCGCGGATGGCGTAGGAGAGCTTGTTGGTGACGAACGCCAGGCCGTCCATCGTGCCGTCGATGATGTGGCGGTCAAACCAGGCGATAGGCTTGGATATGCAGCCGAAGATAATCTTGTGGGTGATGAACATGTAAAGCTCGTCCCAATAGAAGCGGTGGTGGGCCCAGCGCCAGAGGGCGGGCATCGCGGCCTTCATCTTGGCGGGGAGCGGGTTCTCCTTGCGGTACATCACGGTAGCGATAATAATCGCGATGATGGCCACGGCGAGGGAGATGGCGGCCACGCTCCAGTCAAGCGCCTTGAGGTTGGTGAAGAAGCTTACTTCCTCGAACATCTCGTGGCCGTTCCAGGTAACGAGGTTGCCCATCGGGACGAAACCGGCTACGCAGGAGACGACTGCCAGGATAACGAGCGGGAGGGTCATCGTCCAGGGCTGGTCGTGGGGGGCGTGGTGCCCTTCGGGAATCTTGTGTTCCTTCCACCAGAAGATGAGGTAGTATAGGCGGAACATATAGAAGGCGGTAAGGCCTGCCACGAGCGACATCCAGATGTACCAGAAAATCGAGTGGCCCATGGTCGCGGTCAGGATTTCATCCTTGGAGAAGAATCCGGCGAAGGGGATGATGCCGGCAATCGCGAGACAGCCGATAAGGAAGGTGATGTGGGTCACGGGCATGTACTTGCGGAGGCCGTGCATCGCGGTGTAGTCGTTGGAGCCGATCGCGTGGATCAGGGCGCCGGCGCAGAGGAAGAGCAGGGCCTTGAACATCGCGTGGGTGAAGAGATGGAACATGCCGGCCATGTAGCCGAGTCCGTGGTGGAACTCGGGACGGGCCACGCCTAGCGAAACCATCATGAAGGCAATCTGGGAGATTGTAGAGAAGGCGAGGACGCGCTTGATGTCAATCTGCGTGCAGGCGACAATCGCGGCGTAGAGGGCTGTCAGGGCGCCTACGACGACGATGATGTTGAGGGCGGCTTCCTCCATCAGGTAGAGGGGGAAGAGACGGGCCACGAGGTAGACACCGGCTACGACCATAGTAGCGGCGTGGATGAGGGCCGAAACGGGGGTCGGGCCTTCCATGGCGTCGGGGAGCCATATGTGGAGCGGCATCATGGCCGACTTACCCATGCCGCCCATGAAAATCAGAACGAGGGCCCAGGTCAGAACCGAGCATCCCATGAAGAGGGGGGCGGGTGAGTTGGTGAACAGCTCGCGGATTCCGGCTGCGGTGTCGAGGCTAACCTGGTAGGTGCCGTCAAGACCGGCGACCGGCATGGAGGTGAGGTCGGTGAAGTTGAATGTCCCTGTATAGTAGCTCAGAATCAGGATACCGATCAGGAAGCCGAGGTCGGCGAAGCGGGTTACGATGAAGGCCTTCTTGGATGCGGAGACAGCCGAGGGCTTGGTGTAGTAGAAGCCGATCAGCAGGTAGGAGGAGGCGCCGACAAGCTCCCAGAAGATGTACATCTGGAAGATGTTGGTCGCGACAACCAGTCCGAGCATTGAGAAGCTGAAGAGCGACAGGAAGGCGTAGAAGCGCTGGAAACCGGTCTCCCAGACCCCGTGGTGGTCGCGCATGTAGCCGTTGCTGTACAGGTGGACCATGAAGGAGATTGTGGTGATTACCACCAGCAGGAGGGCCGAAATCGGGTCGAGGAGGAATCCGAGGCGGATAACGAGGCTGTCGGTGAAGGCGAGCCAGTCGTAGTTGAAGATTACCGCCTGCAGACGGGTGTGGCTGTCAGCGTCGATGAAGTCGGGGCTACCCGAGAAGAAATAGGTGAAAGCCGTGATGTAGGCCAGCGTCATTGTGACGCCCATCCCCAGAGTGCCGGCGATACCGGCCCAGCGGTGCTGCATCTTGTGGCCGGTGAGGCCGAGCAGCAGGAACATCGCCAGGGGGATTGCTAAAATCAGTATGGGTATTACGGGTTGCATAGCGGCGGTTAGTGTTTCAGTTTGTTGGCGTCGCGCACATCAATGTTTTCCGAAACCCGGAACATGTTGATGATGATGGCGATGGCGAGCGCGGTCTCGGCCGCGGCCAGGGCGATCGCGAAAAGCGTGAAGAACATTCCCTCGAGCTGGCCGGGGAAGAGGAAGCGGTTGAAAATCACGAAGTTCATGTCGACAGCGTTAAGCATCAGCTCCAGGGAGATGAGCATTGCGACCATGTTGCGGCGGGTAATGAACCCGTAGACTCCGCAGCAGAACATGAACAGGCTCGGAATGAGGTAATAGAGGATGGTGATGTCCATGATTGTCTTTTTTCCGTCAGTGTCGATTAATCGTTTTTGCGGGCTATCACCACTCCGCCTATTATGCAGGCGAGCAGCAGCACGCTGATTGCCTCAAAGGGGAGGAGGTACTGGCCGTGGCCCGTCCCCATGAGGGTCTGGCCGATAAGCTGCATGTCGGGGTTCTCGCCCTGGGGAAGGGCGCCCCAGAGGGAGCAGCGGCTGATAAGCGAATAGCCTGCCACCAGGAAGGTGAGCAGCGCGCCGGTAAGTCCCAGGGCGCGTTTCTTAGAGGCGAGTTTGGCGCTGTTGTCGCCGGGCTTGCTCGTCAGGAAGATGGCAAAGACGAACAGCACCACTATACCACCCGCGTAGACGGCGATCTGGACCGCGCCGAGGAACTCGTAGTCGAGCTTGAAGTAGAGGGCGGCGGTCGCGAAGAGGGCGAACAGCAGGTAGGTGGCGGCGCGCAGAATCTTGCGCGTTGTGACAGCAAGCACCGAGAAGACGATAATCGCTATGGCTATTACCGCGTAGACGATGATACTTCCTACAGAATCCATATGATTGGTTTGTTTTTGTTTTGCGGTTTGGAAATGTGACGGCCCGGGGTGTTGTCCGGGGCCTCGGGGGATTCGTTAAGCCTCTCCGGCTTTTTTCGCGGCCTCGCGCTCAGCCTTGGCCTTCAGCGCGGCCTGGATTTTGGCGAGCTTCTCGGGGTCGCCGGCTGCGGCAGCGAGGGCTTTGGCGGCCTTGTCGTCGGCAGTGGCGGGAGCTGGAGCGGCGGGGGCTTCACCTGCGGCGGCAGCGGCTTTCTTGGCGGCGGCAGCGGCCTTGGCGGCCTCTATCTTGGCCTGGCGCTCGGCCTCCATCTTGGCGATTTGCTCGGGGGTGGGCTTGGGCTCCGGTTTCTCGGGGAGGTAGTTGAGCTGCTTGACGAGCTTCTGGCGGGTGAACACGGCCTGCTCGAAGTCGTTGCTGAACTCGATCGCGTTGGTGGGGCATGTGGTCACGCAGAGCTGGCAGAAGGTACAGCTTCCCAGGTCGTAGATGTAGCGGTCGAGCTTCTTTTTCTTCTTTCCGTCCCAGGTGTCGACCATCTTGGTCTCCACGGTGATGGTGCCGTTGGGGCAGTTGCGCTCGCAGGTGCCGCATGCGATGCAGCGGTGGTTCCCCTCCTTGTCGTAGATGAACTGGAGGACGGCGCGGAAGCGCTGTGGAACGTGACGGGTCTCGCGGTCTTCGGGGTATCTTTCGGTAATCTTAGGGGTGACGAACTCCTTTCCGGTAACTTCGAGACCCTTTACGAGGCTCGAAATTCCTTTCCCTAAGGATGAAAAGTATTCTTTGATGCTACCCATTTAATGTTGTTGTTTCAGTTACGTTCTTTTGTTTTTTTCTCAGTGACCCGCCGGGGCGCTAACCCCGGCGGACCTTGTAGATTTCAACCTATTTCACCTGGCCGCCCAGGATGTCGAGCAGTTCGGTGGTAATCGCGGCCTGGCGCAGCTTGTTGTATTCGAGCTGGAGCTGGTCGAGAAGTTTCTTGGCGTTGTCGTTGGCGCTCTGCATCGCCATTACGCGGGCGGCCTGCTCGCTGGCGCGGTTCTCGGTGAATATGTCCTGCATGACCGCCATGAGGTACATGGGGAGGACGCGGCGGAATATCACCTCGGCCGACGGCTCGAAGATGTAGGGACGGTCTGTAGCCTTTCCCTGGTCGGCGGCGAACACCTCCTGGGTGACCGGGAGGAGCTGCTGGGCCTCGACGCGCTGGCGGCTGACGGAATGGAATCCCATATAGAGGGTGTCGACGCGGTCGGTCTCGCCGTTGAGGAACATGTCGCGGAGACGGTTGGTGAAGGCTGTTACCGCCTTGTCGGTGCTCTTCGAGTCGACCCCTTCGGCGTCGGCGGTCTTTACCCCTTCGAGATTGAGCTTCCCGACAGCTTTCGCCATCTTGCTTCCGACGGGGATAACCGTTATTTCGAGTCCCTCGCCGTAGAGCCCGCGGTAGAGGGTCAGGCGCTGGAGGAGCTGCTTGAAGATGTTGACGTTGTAGGCTCCGCAGAGGCCGTCGTCCGAGCCCCATACAACCAGGGTGAGCTTCTCAACGGGGCGGCTCTCCATCAGAGGGGATGAGAAGGCCGCGTCGGAGGCGGCCAGGTTGGCGATGATGGTCTCGATCTGGCCGCGGAAGGGCTGGAGCTGGCGTAGGGCCTGCTCAGCCTTGTGCATCTTGGCCGAAGAAATCATCTTCATGGCGCCGGTAATCTTTTCCGAGGAGCGAACCGAGCCTATGCGTCCTTTTAGTTCTCTAAGGGTTGCCATTTAGCGCGTATTGTTGCTGGGGTTGTTGGGGTTTTCTTTGTGACGGGGTAGGGGAGAGACTTGGTTGTCAGGCGAACCGGGCGGCTACCTCTGCGGCGGCGTCTTTCAGCTTCGCGGTGCAGTCGTCGGTGAGCTGGCCGGAGCGGATTACGGCGAGCACGTCTTCCTCGTGCTTGGCGTGGAGGAGCTGCAGAAGTCCGTCCTCGAAGTCGGCGACCTTTTCGACGGGGACGTCGGACAGGAGGCCGTTAACGCCGCAGTAGATTACCGCTACCTCGTCTTCTACGGGCCAGGGCTTGTACTGGGGCTGGATGAGCAGGCGTTCGTTCTTGCGGCCTCGGTCGATTACGCGGGCGGTCACGGGGTCGATGTCGCCGCCGAACTTGGTGAACGACTCGAGCTCGCGGAACTGCGCCTGGTCGATTTTCAGGGTACCGGCGACTTTTTTCATCGACTTGATCTGGGCGTTGCCGCCTACGCGGGACACGGAGATGCCGACGTTGATGGCGGGACGGATACCGCGGTTGAAGAGGGCGGTCTCAAGGTAAATCTGGCCGTCGGTGATGGAAATCACGTTGGTCGGGATGTAGGCGGAAACGTCGCCGGCCTGGGTCTCGATGATGGGGAGGGCCGTCAGTGAGCCGCCGCCTTTCACCATCGGGCGGAGCACTTCGGGAAGGTCGTTCATCTTCTCGGCCACCTGCTGGTTGTCAATGATTTTAGCAGCGCGTTCCAGCAGGCGCGAGTGGAGGTAGAAAATATCGCCGGGGTATGCCTCGCGTCCGGAGGGGCGTTTGAGCACCAGCGAGATTTCGCGGTAGGCGACGGCCTGCTTCGAGAGGTCGTCGTAGACAATCAGGGCGTCGCGGCCGGTGTCGCGGATGAACTCGCCGATGGCCACTCCGGCGAAGGGGGAGTAGTAGCGCATGGCGGCGGAGTCGGCGGCGGTGGCGGCTACGACGCAGGTGTAGTCGAGGGCGCCGTGCTTGCGCAGGGTTTCGACTGTGGCCGCTACGGAGGATGCTTTCTGGCCAATCGCGACGTAGATGCAGTAGACGGGCTTCCCTTCCTCGAAGTTCTTGCGCTGGTTGATGATGGTGTCGATCGCGATGGCGGTCTTGCCGATCTGGCGGTCGCCGATGATGAGCTCGCGCTGTCCGCGGCCGATGGGCACCATCGAGTCAACGGCCTTGATGCCGGTCTGCAGCGGCTGTTTCACGGGCTGGCGGTAGATTACGCCGGGGGCCTTGCGCTCGAGGGGGAGGCGGATCAGCTTGCCTTCGATCGGGCCTCGGCCGTCGATTGGCTCTCCGAGGATGTTGATTACGCGGCCGAAGACGCCGTCGCCCACGGGGATGGAGGCGATTTCGCCGGTGCGGCGCACCGACATGTTCTCGGTAACCTTGTTAACCTCGTTGAGGAGGATGACGCCGACGTTGCTTTCCTCGAGGTTGAGGGCCACGCCTTTGACGCCGTTCTCAAACTCCACCAGCTCGTTGGCGCACACGTTGTCGAGCCCGTAGACGTGGGCAACGCCGTCGCCCACTTCGAGCACGGTGCCGACCTCCTCGAACGATACTGACTTGTTGACGGTCTCGAGCTGCTGTTTTAATATCTGGGAAATCTCGCTTGGATTGTTCATGGTGTGTGAGTTACTTGCTTAGGAGTTTAAGCCGTAGTTGCTTGAGTTCGTTTTTGATGGACGCGTCGAGGCGTTCCGAGTTGATGCCGACGGTGAAGCCGCCGATCAGCGAGGGGTCGACGGCGGAGGTGTACTCCATCGTGCCGCCGCCGAGGTGCTTGGTGATAAGGTCCTTGAGGCGCTTTTCCTCCTCGGGGTCGAGGGGCGCTGCGGACGTTACCTTCACCAGGGAGATATTGTTGGCTTTCCGATAGATGTCGCAGTAGGCGATTGCGGCTCCGCGGGCGATTTCGAGGCGGCGGTTGCGGGCCAGGAGCTTCAGGAAATCGGCGAGGACGGGGTCGTCCTTGCCGGCTCCGGCCGCTGTCGCGACGAGCTGTTCCTTTACGGAGTCGTCGATGAAGGGGTTGTCGAGCGTCTGTTGTAGCTCGGGGTGTTCGCGGAAGCTGTTTTCGAGCGTGGTCATCAGGCGGTAGAGGCTTTCAGCCTTGCCGCGTTCGGATGCGAACTCGAAGAGGGCTTTCGCGTAGCGTTTCGGAATGAGGCCTTCGTTCATCTTCTCGGTTGCTTAGGGGTGTGGCCGCTGGGGGGCTTGTCAGTTGGTGGTTTCGATTTCGTCGAGGATGGAGTTGACGAGGCGTTTCTGGGCCTGCGAGTCCTTCATCTGGTCTCGGGTGACGCGGTTCGCGATGTCGAGAGCCACCTGGCTCACCTGGTCGCGGAGGTTCTTCTCGGCCTCGCGGCGGCTCTGCTCGATCGAGACTTTCGCGGCATCCATCACTTTCTGCGCCTCGACCTTGGCCTCGTCGTGGGCCTGCTCGATAATCTGCGCCTTCATCTTGTTGGCTTCGGCGATAATGTCGGCCTGCTCGTGGCGAGCCTTTGCGATTTCCTTGCGGGCCTCCTCCTGGGCGTTGTCGAGCTGCTCTTTCGCGTGCTGGGCATATTCCACGCCCTTGTCGATGAGGTCGGCCCGACCTTCGATTCCCTTGATGATGTAGGGCCAGGCGAACTTCCACAGGATGAAGAAGAGGATGAGGAACGATACGAACATCCATATCGTCAGGCCGAAGTCAACTTTGAAAAGTTCCATAGAATCTCTGCGTTTATCGACCGCGCCGTTGTTGGGCGGTCAGGAGGTGTTTTAAAGAGAGGTTTTGGCGGTTGTGGTGGTGATGTTTTGCCGGAGTCCGTCGTAGCTGAGCGGAGTATTTCCGGCTTTGCCGCGCGGCAGCGCCGCGACCCGGACGGGGAGGCGCTGCCGCGGCGCGCTGCCTTATACGAAGAGGGCCAGGATGCAGACGATGACCGCGAAGAGGGCGACACCCTCGATGAGGGCCGCGATCACGATCATGTTGGAGCGGATGTCGCCTGCGGCCTCGGGCTGGCGGGCGATGGCTTCCATCGCGGACGCACCGATTTTGCCGATACCGATACCGGCACCGATGGCTGCGATGGCGGCGCCGACGGAGGCACCAAGACCTAAGAGAGCTTCAACTGCTGCTAAAATCATTGCTAACATAACGGTTGGTTTTTATGAGGTTTGAATTATATTTCTTTGTTTTTCCGGTTGCTGTCGGTTTTTCAGGCGGCTTCGGCCGCGGGTTTATGGGTTTCGTGCTTCTCGTGGGCGCCGTGCTCACCCTCTTCCTGCGCGAGGGCTATGAAGATGGTAGAGAGCATCGTGAACACGTAGGCCTGGATGAAGCTGACAAGCACGTCAATCATCAGCATGAACACCGAGAAGGCTACCGAGATAACGGCGGTGCCGGATGCCACGGCGTAGCCCATCGCGGCGAAGATGAAGATGAGCATCGTCAGTATCAGCACGATCATGTGGCCGCCCATCATGTTGGCGAACAGACGGACTGTCAGCGCTGCGGGCTTGGTGAAGATTCCGAACACCTCGATAACCTGCATGATGGGAATCGGGAATTTCAGCCATAGGGGAACGTCGGGCCAGAAGATTTCCTTCCAGTAGTGCTTGGTTCCGTAGAAGTTAGTGATGAAGAAGGTGAAGAGGGCCAGGACGAGAGTGATGGCGATGTTGCCGGTGACGTTTGCGCCGCCGGGGAACACGACAATCAGGCCCAGGAGGTTCATGAAGAAGATGAAGAAGAAGACCGTCAGCAGGTAGGGGGCGAACTTTGGCGCCTTGTTCTTGAGGGTCGACTTTATCACCCCGTTATATATGAACTCGACGAGGAACTCCGTGATGCCGTTGAGCTTGCGCGGAGCCTTGTAGGGGTTCTTCTTGTTCCAGTCGGCGAGTTTGATCAGCATGAGGATTACGAGGACGCAAGCGATCATCAGGGCGCACACGTTCTTGGTAATCGAGATGTCCCAGGGCTTGATTTCCTTGCCGTCGACGATTTCGACGACCTTCCCTTTGTAATCCCCCTCGGTCGCGAGCTTGAACACGGCGTTGCCGTCGGTGTAGACTGCTCCGTGCTCGAGGCGGCTCGACGAGAAGAGGTGGAACCCGTCGGTGCCGTAGACGATTACGGGGAGGGGTATGCGCTTGTGGTGGTTGAACGGCACTTCCCAGCCGTAGCCGTCGCCGAGGTGCTCGAAGATTATTTCCTTGAGGTCGGGCTTCTCTTCGGCGGTTTCCTCGCGGGTCTGGTCGAGCGCTTGTTCGACGGCCTGTTCAGCCGGCTCGGCCGCCAAGGGGAGCCAGGCGGCAAGCAGGGCGAATATCAAAAGGAGTTTCTTCATTCTCAGGCGCTTTATTGTTGGGTCGTTATCGCGTTAAAATTCGGGACCGGGGTAGAGGGCGGTCAGTAGATACACACGGAAACCACGTCGTTGTCGACATCGGCTATGCCACCCTCGACCTCGACTGTGTGGCGCTCGCCGCTGTCGGAGGCGGTGTAGGCGATCGTCCCCTTTACGAGGGTGGAGACTAACGAGGCATGGCGGGGGAGCACCGTGAACTGCCCCAGCTCGCCTGGGAGGGTCACCGAGCGCACTTCCCCTTCAAAGAGGATTTTCTCGGCGGATATGATTTTCAGTGTCATTGCTTAACGCGCGTTGGTGGTCGGTTTGATAGCCGGTTGTGTTTCTGTGGTGGAATCTCTCGGAGGGGGTGGTTACTTGACCTCGGCGAGCAGCTTCTTGCCCTTCTCGATAGCCTCGTCGATTGTGCCGACGTTGAGGAAGGCCTGTTCGGGATACATGTCCATCTCGCCGGAGAGAATCATCTTGAAGCCGCGGATTGTCTCGCTGAGGGGTACCATCACGCCGGGGAGGCCGGTGAACTGCTCGGCGACGTGGAAGGGCTGGGAGAGGAAGCGCTGCGCGCGGCGGGCGCGGCTCACAACCAGCTTGTCCTCGTCGGAAAGCTCGTCGACGCCGAGGATGGCGATGATGTCCTGGAGCTCGTTGTATTTCTGCAGGAGCTGCTTGACAGCCTGGGCGGTCTCGTAGTGTTCCTGGCCGATGATGTTGGGGTCGACGATTCGCGAGGTGGATTCCAGGGGATCGACGGCGGGGTAGATGCCCAGCTCGGAGATTTTACGGGAAAGCACCGTTGTCGCGTCAAGGAAGCTGAAGGTTGTAGCGGGCGCGGGGTCGGTAAGGTCGTCGGCGGGGACGTAGATAGCCTGCACTGAGGTGATGGATCCGTTCTTGGTCGAGGTGATGCGCTCCTGGAGGGCACCCATCTCGGAGGCGAGGGTCGGCTGGTAGCCTACGGCGGAGGGCATGCGGCCCAGCAGCGCGGACACCTCGGAACCTGCCTGGGTGAAGCGGAAGATGTTGTCGATGAAGAGGAGGATATCCTTGCCGCCGCCGTCCTGGTCGCGGAACTGCTCGGCGACGGTGAGGCCGGAAAGGGCCACGCGCAGACGTGCGCCCGGGGGCTCGTTCATCTGGCCGAAGACGAGGGTGGCCTGCGATTCCTTGACCTGTTCCATGTCGACGTCGGCGATGTTCCATTCGCCGCGCTCCATGCCTTCCTCGAACTTCTTGCCGTATTTCATGACGCCGCTCTCGATCATCTCGCGGAGCAGGTCGTTACCCTCGCGGGTACGCTCGCCGACGCCGGTGAATACCGAGAAGCCGTTGTGGCCTTTGGCGATGTTGTTGATCAGCTCCTGGATGAGCACCGTCTTGCCTACACCGGCGCCGCCGAAGAGGCCGATTTTGCCTCCCTTGCTGTAAGGCTCGAGGAAGTCGATCACCTTGATGCCGGTGAAGAGGATTTCGGAGCCGATTGTCAGGTCTTCGAACTCGGGAGCGGGCTGGTGGATCGCGCGGGTGTTGTCGCGGTTGAGTTCGGGCAGGTTGTCGATGGGGTTTCCGATGACGTTGAGCAGACGCCCCTTTACCTGGTCGCCGGTAGGAACCGAGATCGGGTGGCCGAGAGAATCGACGCGGGTTCCGCGCTGGAGGCCGTCGGTACTTTCCATGGCCACGCAGCGCACGGTTTTTTCTCCGACGTGCTGCTCCACTTCGAGAATAAGCTGCGAGCCGTCGGGGCGGTCAACCTTCAGCGCCGTGAAGATGGGGGGAAGGATGTTATCCTTGCCGTCGAAGGTAACGTCGACCACGGGGCCGATAACCTGGGCTATTTTTCCGAAATTGTCGCTCATTTTATTAGGAGTGATTTGTGAGTTTGTTAGCTTTAAGGTATGGAGAGAGGCGGGTCAGGAGGTTCAGTTGGCTCCGAAATACCATCCCTGGATCACGATGATTACCATCAGCACCAGGTTGACGAGGTTGATCGGGAGGAGGTACTTCCATTCGAGGCTCAGGAGCTGGTCGATACGGAGGCGGGGGTAGGTCCACTTGAACCAGATGATGATGAATGACAGGAGGATGGCCTTGCCGATGAACCATACGACCGAGGGGATGTAGCCCATGATTTCGTTGAAGCCGTCCCATCCGGCGACGCGGAGGGGCATCCAGCCGCCGAAGAACATCAGGGTGGCAACGCCCGAAACGATGAAGAGGTTGAGGTACTCGGCGAGGTAGAAGAATCCGAAGTGGATGCCGGAGTACTCGGTATGGTATCCGGCGGTCAGCTCGCTTTCAGCCTCGGGGAGGTCGAACGGGCCGCGGTTGGTTTCGGCGGTGCCGGCGATCATATAGATTATGAAGGCTATGATGGCGGGGATGTGGGCCTTGAAGATGAACCATCCGTCGGCCTGTGCCTCTACCAGGGAGACGATGTCCATCGTACCGGCGAAGGCTACCATAGTAAGAATCGACAGCCCTACAGAGAGCTCGTAGCTGACCATCTGGGCACCGGAACGGAGGGCGCCGATGAGGGTGAACTTGTTGTTCGACGACCATCCTGCCAGGAGGATGCCGAGGACGCCGATCGAAGAGCAGGCGATCAGGAAGAAGATTCCGATGTTGAAGTTGATGAGCTGCAGGCCGTTACCCCAGGGAAGCACGGCGAAGCAGAGCATCGACGCGATAATCACCAGGTAGGGGGCCAGGGCGAAGAGGAACTTGTCGACGTGTTTCAGGGAGATAAGCTCCTTGATAAGTATCTTGAACATGTCGGCGCAGCTTTGCAGCAGTCCCCAGTAACCTACGCGGTTGGGGCCGAGGCGGCACTGGAAGTAGGCGCAGATTTTACGCTCGTAGAGGATGTAGAACAGCGCCAGCACGGAGTAGGCGAGGAGCAGGACCACGCCTACCAGCACGCACTCGATTGTGGTCGAGAGCCACGAGGGGAGCGCGCTGTTGAGCGCCCCGTCGAACCATTGCGCGAATGAGTTGAAGTTGTCTATCGTGTAGTTACTCATCTTGTTTCAGTGAGCTATGATTGGTTTTGAAGTGTGAGTGGCTTGTATTGGGGCGCTGTTCAGCGGTCCATGTCGGGAACGATGTAGTCCATCGAGCCGCCGATGGTGATGAGGTCGGCGATTTTCATCCCGGAAGTGATGTGGTCGACGACGGCGGCCGCGGGGAGCGACGGGGTCGCGAGCTTCAGGCGGAAGGGCTTTGTCGAGCCGTCGCTTTCGATATAGACGCCGAAGAGGCCGCGGCAGCCTTCGACAACCTGGAACCAGTGGCCCTGCGGGAGCTTGAGCACCTTGGGGACCTTGGCGCAGATTTCCCCTTCGTCGGGGAGCATTTCCAGGAGCTGCTCGAGGATGGCGGCGCTCTGCTCTACCTCGTCGAGGCGGTTGTTGAAGCGGGCCATGGAGTCACCCTCCTCGCGCACTACCTGCTCGAATTTCAGTTCGGGGTAGACGGCGTAGGGGTGGGTCTTGCGTACGTCGCACGCCCAGCCGGAGGCGCGGCCCGAGGGGCCGGTGATGGCGTAGGAGATGGCGTCCTCGCGGGAGAGGATTCCGACACCCTCCATGCGGTTCTTGGCGATTACGTTGCCGGTGAATATCTTCTTGTATTCCTTGACGTTGGCGGGGATGGTGTCGAGCAGGGCGCGGATGTCCTTCTTGAGGTCGGGGTCCGGCTCTGCCATTACGCCGCCGATGACGTCGTAGTTGAATGTCATGCGGGCGCCGCAGGTCTTCTCCATGATGTCGAGGATCTGCTCGCGGACGCGCAGGGTGTAGAAGAGCATCGTCGTAGCCCCGAGGTCCATGCAGAAGGTGCCCATGAAGAGGCAGTGGGAGGCGATACGCGACAGCTCGTCGAAAATGACGCGGAGAATCTGCGCGCGGCGGGGAACCTCGATGCCGGCGGCCTTCTCGATACAGAGGCAGAGGCCGTGGTGGTAGTTGTGGGCCGAGAAATAGTCGAGACGGTCCATGAAGTGGAGCGTCTGCATGTAGGTCAGGTCCTCGCAAAGTTTTTCAACCCCGCGGTGGATGTAGCCCATGTAGACGTCGATTTTCTTGATGGTCTCGCCGTCGACAGCCGTGCGGAAGCGGAGCACGCCGTGGGTCGCGGGGTGCTGGGGGCCTATGTTGACAACGAAGTCGTCCTCGCCGAAGACGCGTACCTCCTCGCGCTTGACCGTTCCGTCGGCCTGGCGGGTGTAGGTCTGGGTGAAGTCGCTCTGGCGCTCGCTGTCGGTCGTCGGGGGATTGAGGGCGGGGTCGGCGTCATAGTCCTTGCGCAGCGGGAATCCCTTCCAGTCGATGCTGAGGAAGAGGCGGCGCATGTCGGGGTTTCCGGCGAACACGATGCCGTAGAAGTCGTAAACCTCGCGCTCGTAGATGCCGGCGATGCGGTAGAGGTCGGCGATCGAGGTAAGGCAGGGGTTGTCGCGGTCCTCGGTCGATACCTTGACGGAGACGAACTCCTTGGTTTTGGTCGAGGTAAGGTAGTAAACGCATCCGAGGGAGGTCACCCAGTCCATGCCGACGATGGTTACCAGGTAGTCAAACGGGGTTTCAGCGTCGTCGCGGAGCGACTTGACCAGTTCGTGGAGCTTGTTGTCGGGGATTTCGACCAGCAGAATCTCCCCCTCGGTCATCTTGGCTTCGGGGAAGGCTTTTGCAATCTTTTCCTGCAGGTTGGCCATATTATGGTGTTGAAGTTTTTAACTTTGTTAGAGGCGTTGTAAGCTGTGTGGGGGAATGGAGGGGGCGGGGGTCAGTCGTTGCCTTCGAGTTTCTCAGCCTGCTCGAAGAACTCCTTGCGGCTCTGCTGGCGGTTGACTCCGCCGAAGAAGCGCTCCACCTTGATTTTGCGCGAGAGCTGCATGATGCCGTAAATCATCGCCTCGGGGCGCGGGGGGCATCCGGGGACGTACACGTCGACGGGCACGATGTCCTCGATGCCCTTGGCGACGTGGTACGACTTGCGGAACGGGCCGCCGGAGATGGCGCATCCGCCGCAGGCGATCACGTACTTAGGTTCGGCGAGCTGGTCGTAGAGGCGGCGGAAGACGGGCACCATGCGGTGGACGATCGTGCCGGCGACCATCATGAAGTCTGCCTGTCGGGGCGACGAGCGGGCTACTTCCCAGCCGAAGCGCGCCATGTCGAAGCGCGCTGCCCCGAGCGACACGAACTCGATGCCGCAGCAGCTTGTGGCGAACGTAAGGGGCCACAGCGAGTTGGAGCGCCCCCAGTTGATTAGTTTGTCAAGCGAGCCTACAAGCACGTTCGTGCCGTTCTCACGCAGCTCCTTGACGAGGTTCTCGATGTATTCGTTGTCCTTCCACGCGTCGTAGGGCATGGACTTGGTGGTAATTTCTTTTACTTCCATTCAAGGGCTCCTTTCCGCCAGGCATACGCGAGCCCGAGCACTAAGATTCCGAAAAATACAGCGACGCTGAGCACACCGTCCCAGCCGAGCCCTTGCAGCTTCACTGCCCAGGGGAAGAGGAAAACGGTCTCAACGTCGAACATGAGGAAGAGGATCGCGAAGAGGTAGTATCCAACGCTGAAGCGGGTCATTGACGCGCCGCGTGTAGGGATGCCGCACTCGTAGGCCTCACCTTTCTGAGGGTTGAAGGAGCGGGGCGAAATCAGCCCGGCGAGCCACAGGGCCAGCGCCACCAGCCCCGCGCCTGTGAGGAGGGCTACTATGGCGAACACTGCGGCATCGATACCAAAGATTCCTAATGAGATCATGTATTATGTATGCAAGAGTGGTTTTTTATGGTTGGTTCCGGCTTCCGGGGCGCCCGGTAGGCCGCTGGGACGGCTGCCCGGAAATGCTGCGTGACCGATAGTCTGGCTTGTCGCAACGGGCTGTCACCCAAACGGATAACGGCGCTATGCCCCTCGCGGCGGAGCATAACAAGCCCATTTTCAGGGCAAAGGTAACAAAAATTTGGCAATCAAGTGTTAAAAATGTTCGCCATTTTTGCCCCCCTGTTGATAAATTCGGGGAGTGGGGGCCATAGGAGAGGCCGCTCGCTTACGCTCGCTCCACAGAACGGGGACACTTTCGCCTGATGGATGAGGGGGAGAGGGCGGTTGTCCTCTGAGCGTTCAGTCCTGTCGATTACACGGCCGCCTCCCGACGGCCGCACGGGACAGGGAAATGTTCTATTGTATGAATTTTATTGTAAAAAATGTTCGCTCTTTGGATTTATTTAGTAACTTTGGGCGTTACCAATCAATATCTAATTAATCATTATGAAAAGGTGTGTTCTTCTTCTGTTAGCAATCGCGGCTGTATTCGCGTCGCGGGGGGAATCTGTTTCTCTTAAAAACCCCGGTTATTTCAAAACGGCAATCCGGGACGGATACCCGCTGTTTCCCGACAGTCTCGTTTACGACAGCGATACGGAGACGCTACATCTCCCGGCAATGGGGGTGAGCGGGCGCCTGGGTGATTATCCTTTCACGAACCTCAAAAAAATCATATTCGAGGATATCGACTATGTCCCGGGCGGTTTGTTTGTCAATATGGCGAATCTTGAGGAAGTAGTGTTCAACGGGATGATAGGGCACTTTGATTGTTCCATGCCGCTCCATTGCCCCAAGTTACGGAAAATAACGTTCAAGGGCCCGGTTTCCAGCACAGGCGCGGGCTTTGCCTATGACTGCGAGAAGCTCGACAGCGTTGTCTTTGAAAGTGTCGTGGTGGGTTTCGGGCTTGACCATACGCCGACTGACAAATGTCCGAATATGAAGTACATAATCTAGGGTGCGTTGCTTGAAGTTCTTGACGACAGTCTGACTCCCCCAGCCGAATTGGAGTATATCAAAGGGAATCCCCGCCTGGTAACTGATATGGAGCGGCTGGCCGACTGGCAGTCAGAAGTGTTACGGGCGACAGACCCCGGCTGGATGAGAGCGATGATTTTCGCCGATGCGAGAGTCTTGCAGCCCGTCCTTGCAAAGCTCGGTTCGGAAAAGGCCGTGTCCCTGAAATCGGCAATGGATTATGCCTGGGGCCTTGGGGATGATGTGAAGACCCATTTGGACATCCTTCGGGAAAGTCCGGATTACGAACCCGATAGCCTGACGGCTGAGTTTGTTTACGCGCAACCCACGGATTCGATGCTTACGCTTTCGCGGGAGCGGTTTGCCCTTGACAGTATTGCGGGAGAGGGGGATGACATCAGCCGTATCAAGAATCTGCTCTATTGGGTACATGACAATATCCGGCACGATGGCAGCAAGGATGTTACTGCCGACCACTTCAACTTGCGGGAGATTTACGACGCGAGTCGCCGCGACAGCATAGGCGTGAACTGCCGGGGTCTGGCAATCTGCCTTACGGAGGCGCTTCTGTCGGTCGGCATACCTGCAAAATACCTCACCTGCCAGTCGAAGGCTTGGGAAACGGATAACGACTGCCATGTCATCTGCGCCGCATGGAGCGAATCGCTGGGAAAATGGATTTGGGTGGATCCGACGTTTGCTGCGTATGTGACTGATGAGAACGGCCTGCTGTTGCATCCCGGAGAGGTTCGTAACCGTTTGCGGAACAATCTGCCGCTGGTTTTGAACAGCGACGCCAACTGGAACCACGAGGACAAACAGACAAAAGACTATTATCTTGACGAGTATATGGCGAAGAATCTGTATATAATATCAACCAATACCGTCAACCAGGCAGAGCCGGAAGGGCCTTCCGGCCATCTTCAGGGCGTAATCGTGGCGCTTGTGCCCAAAGGGGTGGATTTCAACCAGTCCAAAGTGAATACTACCGACGAGGACTGGTTCTGGAAAGCTCCATCGAAAGCCTTTTAAACTATCGAAAATACTTCAGCGGCCTCCCTTCCCCCGGGCCTCTCGGGGAGGGGAGGCCGCTCGCTTACGCTCGCTCCACGGAACGGGGACACTTTCGCCTGATGGATGAGGGGGATGTTGCGAGATCTTTATTTTAGGACGCTGGAGCTGATTGATTCCGGGCCGGAGATGTCGATGGACTGGTCGACCTTCTTGCCGTAACCGATGGTGTAGGAGAGACCTATGTAGAATTTGCGGCCGGTCAGGTATTCGTAGGTTTCACGCGAGTAACTGCCGGAATGGAACTCCGACGAATGCCTTGTACGGGTGTTGAAAATATCCTCTACGTTGAAGTTTACGAGCAGGTTGCCGTTGCCGTATGTGAAGCGGAACTGGCAGTTGTCGCGCCATTGGGTTTTCTCCATTCCGGCTTCGCCGATTGATTTGCCCGGCTTGTCATAGCGAAGCGAGAACCGGCATTTTTTTAGTGTATAGGATACGTCTGTGTCAAACCCGAACGAGTTAAGCTTCTCGAAATGTCCGCGAGGCATCTTATAGAGGGAATAGCTGGGGCCGAAACTTATTGAAAGAGAGCGGTTGAAGAGGAATAAACGCCCGCGGATGCCCGCGCAATACACTTCCTCAACTCCGGCGTTAAAGGGCGCTTTCAGCAGTCCGCCCTCCTGTTCGGGCATCGCGGTATAGTCGAACACATTTGCGCCGGAAGAGCGAGAATACAAAGTAAGAGCGGTAAGCTGCAGCCACTGGTTCGCGAGATAGCTTGCGGAAACAGTAGCCTGAAATGACAACTGGTCCTCTGTTTTCGGATTTCCGCGCAACCATATGAGTTCCGACTGGCGGGTGAGAAACGGATTTGTGACGGAGGTCGAGGGAGGAATGTTATATAAGATTGCCTGGCCCCAAATAGAAGTTTTTCGATTTGGAGACCATGACAGGTCTAAGTTTAATTTTGGATATATTATTCGTTTTTTGATGTCTCCGACAGTCCATTCGGAGAAAGAGACGCCGGGTAGGAAAGAAACGGACAGTTTGGAGTTAGGATTCCAGTATGTGCGGAACTCAGCGGCTACGTCTCTGCGTGTTATTTTGTTGCGCCCTGTCGCCGACCCTGAATACCGAGTGTCGAACCATTCAAACGAGCCGTTGAAGTTTAAATTGAAGGATAGTTTGTTGCTTGGAGTGAATGTCGGCGTTAAGTTGATTTTAAGGGAGTTAACTTCTTCGATACTGCTATTCCAGATTGGAGGAGAGTCCCCGGTAATGCTGACAGAGGTTCCAGTGTTATGTGAGTGGGCATAGGTCCAATCTCCTGCAAGGAACCATTTTTCGCCTATCTGCTTCTCATAGTCGCCCCTTATTTGGGGAGAAAATGATTTCGACCTTTGGTCGTTATACGAGTTAGTCCCGGGGAAAAGAGTCGGAGACCAAATATCGGTGCCATTGTCTTCGATACGAGGCGTTTTCGAGAATTGGAGCGAGGCCGTATGAGTCGCGATAAAAGAGCCGTTTTTGAATCTCGCGTTGATTGCGGCTTCAAGATAGCGCGAATGTTCGGATGTCGTTTTGTCTAAATCGCGGGTTATTAAATCGTGATGTATACCGTTGTAATACAGATTCTTGAAACTTTCGACCTGGCGACTGTCTATATCCTCTTTCCTGGAGTTCCCGAGCACTGATGCTCTGAACGACATTTTCTTATAGACTAACTTAGAAGCGGCGCTGAAACTGCCGTAACGTGGCGTTTTTAGTCCGATGTCTCCCTTTGAGACCCCGCCGACGGCATATTCAGCCATAACGAAATTAATGACGTGGGCGTTTCCCCGATATTTCCCTTCCGCCGGGTTCTCGAGGTATTCAACCCGCTTCGCGAGTTTTGGCCAAAAGGTAGCAAGGTCGGTCTTATCCGCGGGTATGCCATTGATATAGATCGCGACAGGCTGTCCCGACAGGCTCGTGATTGTATTATCTTTTACAATCAGCATCGGGAGGTGCATGGATTCGATGAGGGAGGCGGGGCTGTTGGAGAGGTTTTTCTCGGTTTTGGAGGGGAGGAATATGATTTTGCCGTCCTCCACCCAGCCCCGGTCGGCTGTGACGACAACCTCCTTGAGGTGCTTCTCGGAGGGGAAGCTTTCGGTGGATTCGGAGGAGGGATTCCGGGTGGTGTCTTGCGCGGCGGCGGGGCTGGCGAATAAGGAGGCCAGCAGGCAGAGGGTTGTGAGTTTTTCTGAAACAGCCATTGCGAAAGTTTTTAGATGAGGATGGAATGATTGATTGTTTTCGCAAATATAGCTGTCTTGTTTTTGATATGCAAGTTTTTTTGAGGGATTTGTTTATTTGTTTCTCACGAAAGTTTTTTAGGGAAGGGGCAGTGCAGGGAGGCCGCTCGCTTACGCTCGCTCCACAGAACGGGGACACTTTCGCCTGACGGAGGAGGGGGCGGTCAGGAGAGGGGGAGGAGGAGGGCGGTGGCGGAGGGGGAGCCGGGGGCGGCGAGGAGGAGGAGGGTGGCGGCGCTGTAGGTTGTGGAGTGGAGCTCGCCGGTGAAGGGGTAGAGGCGGAGGAGGGGGCCGCGGCGGTCGATGACGACGAGGCGGCGGGTCTGCCCGTTGTGGAGCAGGACGCGGGCCAGGACGCGGCGGTCGGTTATTATCAGGGGCATACGGGGGTCAGATGCGACGGGCGCTTTTTGAGGGGATGGCGCTTTTGGAGGGGTGGGAAGGCTGGGAGGACTGGGAAGACTGGGAGGGGTGGGAGGGATGGGAAGACTGGGAGGGGATAGAATCCCGGGCGGGGGAGGAGGGGATAGAGTCGGGTTCTTCGGGGGTGGCGCCGAAGTTGAAGGCGCGGTGGGGGAAGAAGGCGCCGGGGCGCGACTCGCGGCGGGTGCGGACGAGGGAGATGCTGTCGAGGTGGAAGTAGTCGCGGCGGTCGGGGTCGAGGATTATGTAGCCGTAGACGCGCTCCGGGGTACGGGTGGAGTCGAGCTGGAGCTTGAGGGAGGCGGTGCCCTGGCTGGTTCCCGGCTCGTCGCGGTAGTCGGTGGTGCCGTCGGAGTAGTCGGCGAGAATCCTGGAGGCAACCCGGTTACGGGCGTTGATTATCTTGTATTGGAGGGTGTAGATGTCGCCCGGGCGCCAGTTGGTGTCGGGGTCGAGGGTGAAGGTCATGACGCGGGAGAGCATCCTGGGGGAGCCGATGATGTGGCGTGCGTTGGGCCACAGCTCCACGGAGTCGCCTGCCATGGCGATCTGGGCGCTGGCTCCGGCGGCGATGCTGTTCTGCCGCTCCTGGAGAATCTCGATTACCCGGTCGCAGACCTCCATATACTTGTCGAGGTGGTTGCCGTACCACATGAAGGAGGTGTCGAGTTGCTGCTGGGAGACTCCGCGGGCGGCGAGGACGCTCTGCTTGAGGGCCTGGCGGGCGGAGTCGGTCGGGTACTGGGAGTAGTTGAGGGCTGTCACGCCGTCGGCCATATGGAGGTCGGCCACGACGAGGGCCATCTCCTCCTGGGAGAGGACTCCGTCGGGCTGTTTGCGGCATCCTCCGAAGAGCGCCCCTATCAGGGCCGCGGCGGCCATTATTAACCCCCAGAGCCTCATTCCGCCTCACCCTCCTTTCCTGCGGCGGGTTTCTTTCCCCTCAGCGAGAAGGGGACTTCGGAAATCTGCCTCGAATAGAACAGGAGCAGCGCTATGATTCCGACGGAAATCGCGGCGTCGGCCAGGTTGAATATGGGACGGAAGAAGATGAAGTGCTCCCCTCCGACCCATGGCATCCAGTCGGGCCAGTACCAGGAGGCGAGGGGGAAGTAGAACATGTCGACCACCTTCCCGAAGAAGAGGGGGGCGTAGCCTCCCGAGGCGAGGAACATCACGGCGGTTTCTGGGGGGAGGGGATTGTTGAAAATCCGGCCGTAGAAAACGCAGTCGATGATGTTTCCGGCGGCTCCGGCGACAATCAGCGCCAGGCAGACGATGTAGCCTGTCCGGGCCTGGGAGGAGCGGCGTATGCGGCAGATGTAGTATATGAGGAACGCCACGACCACTATGCGGCCGAGGGTCAGCAGCAGCTTGCTCCCGATTTCCCATCCGAAGGCCATGCCGTTGTTTTCGATGAACACGAGCTGGAACCAGGAGGTTACCGGGAGGCTCTCGCCGAGGTAAAAGCTGGTCTTGACCTTGATTTTGATAGCCTGGTCAAGGATTACCAGCAGGATTATTATGGCCGCGGCCAGGATGCCGCGGCCCTGTTTAGCTTTTTCCAAGGTGGGTTGCTGATGGGTTTCGGGGGGATGTGGCGCCCCCGAGGGTTATTTCTTCGACTCGACGCTCAGGGTGGCGTGGGGCACGACGCGGAGGCGCTCCTTGGGGATGAGCTTGCCGGTTATGCGGTCGATGCCGTAGGTTTTGTTCTTGATGCGCAGGAGGGCGTTCTGGAGCTTCTGTATGTACTGTCCCAGGCGGAGCGCCTGGCGTCCGGCCTCCTCCTTGGAGAAGGTCGAGGCCCCCTCTTCGAGCACCTTGAAGGTCGGGGATGTGTCGTCGGTGTCGTTACCGTCGGAGTTCATGACGTTGGAGCGGAGCATCTCGTAGTCGCTGCGGGCTTTTTCGAGCTTCTCCTCGATGATAGCCTTGAACTCTTCGAGTTCCTCGTCGGTGTAGCGGGTCTTCTCACTCATTTCACTCATTGTAGCACAATTTTAAGCAGGTTTGACGTTGAGGATGACCCTGTTGCCGTCGATGTCGAGCACTTCGTCGTCGTCGGGGTTTTCAACCGGGGCCACCAGGAGCGAGGAGGCGAGTACCTGGCGCGATATGTATTCGGCGAAGTCGGCCACGGCCTTGTCGGTAAATTCTCCGGGGGCAATGGCGACGTTGATGCGGTCGGTGATGTTGTAGCCGCGGCTCTTGCGGATGTTCTGGATGCGGTTGACCAGTTCGCGGGCGATTCCCTCGTTGCGGAGCTCGTCGGTAAGGGTCACGTCGAGCGCCACGGTTACGGATCCCTCGTTGGCCACGAGCCATCCGGGAATATCCTCGTTGTGGATTTCAACGTCGGCAAGCTCTATCGCGGCGGGGGCTCCGTCGACGGTCAGCACGGCGCTTCCGTCGCGCTCCAGGGCGTTGATCTGCTGCTGTGTCATCTCGCTGACTGCCTTGGCGACACCTTTCATCTGCTTTCCGAATTTCGGGCCGAGCTTCTTGAAGTCGGGCTTGATTCGCTTCACGAGCACTCCCTCGTCGCTGCCTACAAAACGCAGATCCTTTACGTTTAGTTCAGAGAGGAGGAGCGGGGCGATCGCTTCTATGTCGGCGCGGCGTTCGGCGGAGTCGACCGGGAGCATGAGCTGGCGGAGCGGCTGGCGCACCTTTATGGCTACCTTGCGGCGGAGCGAGAGGCCGAGGGAGGTTATCACCTGGGCGATGTTCATGCGCTCTTCGAGCTTCTTGTCGATGAGGGTTTCGTCGGCCTCGGGGAAGAGGACGAGGTGGACCGACACCGGTTTCTCCCCGCGGGCTTCGGCGGCGGGGGCCGTCAGGTCGCGGTAGAGGAGGTCGGCGTAGAAGGGTGCGAAGGGGGCCATCAGGCGGCTGACGGTCTCCAGGCAGGTGTGGAGGGTCTGGTATGCCGAGAGCTTGTCGGCGTCCATCTCCCCGGCCCAGAAGCGTTTGCGGTTGAGGCGTACGTACCAGTTGGAGAGGTCGTTGTTAACGAAGTCGGCTATGGCGCGGGCGGCGCGGGTCGGCTCGTAGTCGTCCAGGGCCTCGTCTACGGTCTTTACGAGGGTGTTGAGGAGGGAGAGAATCCATCGGTCGATTTCGGGGCGCTGGGCGAAGGGTACCTGCTCCTCTGCTCCGGTGAAGCCGTCGACGTTGGCGTAGAGGGCCAGGAAGGAGTAGGTGTTGTGGAGCGTCGCAAAGAGCTTGCGGGCGGTTTCCTGCACCCCGGCCTCGTCGAACTTGAGGTTGTCCCAGGGGGAGGAGTTGGAAATCATGTACCAGCGGAGCGGGTCGGAGCCGTATTTCTCGATGGCACCGAAGGGGTTTACGGCGTTGCCGAGGCGCTTCGACATCTTGTTGCCGTCCTTGTCGAGGACGAGGCCGTTGGAAATCACCGCCTTGTAGGAGACGGAGTCGAAAATCATCGTCGCAATCGCGTGGAGGGTGAAGAACCATCCGCGGGTCTGGTCGACCCCTTCGGCGATGAAGTCGGCGGGGTAAAGCTCGCCGGAGTCGAGTCCCTCCTTGTTCTCGAAGGGGTAGTGGATTTGGGCGTAGGGCATTGAGCCGGAGTCGAACCATACGTCGATGAGGTCGGTCTCGCGGCGCATCGGGCGCCCTGTCGGGGAGAGGAGCACTATGTCGTCGACATAGGGGCGGTGGAGGTCGATTTTCTCGTAGTTCTCCTTGGAGTAGTCGCCGGGTTTGAAGCCTTTGGCCTTGTAGGGGTTCTCCTTCATGAGGCCGGCTTCGACGGCGCGCTCGATTTCGTCGTAGAGGTGCTCGACGGAGTCGATGCACAGCTCCTCGCGGCCGTCCTCGGTGCGCCAGATGGGGAGGGGTGTTCCCCAGTAACGGCTGCGGGAGAGGTTCCAGTCCTGAAGGTTCTCGAGCCATTTTCCGAAGCGGCCCGAGCCGGTCGAGGCGGGTTTCCACTTGATTGTGTCGTTAAGCTCCATAAGGCGCTCGCGGGCGGCGGTGGTGCGGATGAACCAACTGTCGAGGGGGTAGTAGAGCACGGGCTGGTCGGTGCGCCAGCAGTGGGGGTAGTTGTGGGTATGCTTTTCGACCTTGAAGGCTTCGCCGTCGCGCTTCATCTCTACGGAGAGGGTCACGTTGAGGTCTTCCGGCTCGTCGGTCTTGCCGGGGTTGAACCAGCGCTCGTACTGGGGCTTGACGTAAGCTCCGGCGTAGCGGCCGTACAGCTCCGTATTGACGCAGCGCTCGGTAAATTCGGGCGCCAGCTCGTCAAGGGGGTAGTATTTGCCCTGGAGGTCGACCATCGGGCGGGTCTCGCCGCGGAGGTTGATCATGAACAGGGAGGGGATTCCGGCCAGGCGTGCCACTTTCGCGTCATCGGCGCCGAAGGTCGGGGCGATGTGCACGATTCCGGTACCGTCCTCGGTGGTGACGTAGTCGCCGGGGATTACGCGGAACGCCTCGTCGGCGATTTCGACGAAGTTGTCCTTGCCGACCGAGAAGCATTTCGCTGGGTTGGCAGCGGCGTAGCTGTTAACATATTCCGGGGCGAGGTCGTCGACCTTGGCTACGGGCTTCACCCAGGGCATGAGCTGGCGGTAGCGCATCCCGACGAGTTCGGGGCCTGTCCAGCTCCCGACTTCGCGGTAGGGGAGGAGCTTGTCGCCCGGCTTGTAGTCCTCCATCGGGGCCTCGGCGCCTTCGGGCTTGAAGTAGCTCTTGACGCACTCGCGGGCCATGACGGCGGAGATTTTCTCGCCGGTGTAGGGGTTGAAGGTGCGCAGGCAGACGTATTCGATTTTCGGACCCACGCAGAGGGCGGTGTTCGAGGGGAGGGTCCAGGGGGTTGTTGTCCAGGCCAGGAAGCAGGGCTTGCCCCAGCCGGTCATCTCGGGCTTCGGCTCGAGGATTTCAAAAATCGCAGTGGCGGTGGTGTCCTTGACGTCGCGGTAGCATCCGGGCTGGTTGAGCTCGTGGGAGCTGAGGCCGGTTCCGGCGGCGGGGGAGTAGGGCTGGATGGTGTACCCCTTGTAGAGGTAGCCCTTGTCGTAGAGCTGGCGCAGGAGCCACCACACGGATTCGATATAGCGGTTGTCGTAGGTGATGTAGGGGTTTTCGAGGTCGACCCAGTAGCCCATCATGTCGGTGAGCGTCGACCACTCCTTCGTGTACTTCATCACCTCGTTGCGGCAGGCGGCGTTGTATTCGTCGACGGATATTTTCTTGCCGATGTCCTCCTTCTTGATTCCGAGGGCCTTCTCGACTCCCAGTTCTACGGGGAGGCCGTGGGTGTCCCATCCGGCCTTGCGCTTGACGTGGAAGCCCTTCATCGTTTTGTAGCGGCAGAAGATGTCCTTTATGGTGCGGGCCATGACGTGGTGGATGCCGGGCATGCCGTTGGCCGACGGGGGGCCTTCGTAAAAGACAAACGAGGGGCACCCCTCGCGCACTTCCATGCTGCGGTTGAAGAGGTTCTCTTCGTTCCAGCGGGCGAGCACCTCCTTGTTGATGTCAGAGAGGTTGAACTTGCTGTGTTCGGCGAATTTCATCGGGTCGTATTGTTTTTTGCCGTGCCCTGTGGCACGCGAAATTTTTGCCCGCAAAGTTACTAAATTCCGCTGTCAATTCAAAACAATACTTAAATGGCTCAATTTTCGCAAGCTAAAGGCGGAGGTTCAGTCGAGGAACTGGGAGGAGAAGATGGAGTCGGTCTTCTGGGTTATGATGAGGTCGAGGAGGTCGATTTCGCTGACGGAGGAGGGGGTGGTGGGAGAAGTGGGAGGGGTGGGAAGACTGGGAGTGGTGGGAGGAGTGGGGTGAGGGGAGGAGGCGGCGAGGATGTCGCCGACCTGGGAGGCGGGGATGGAGGGAGCGGTCGAGGCCGGGCGGGGAGAGGCTGCGGCCATTTCGCCGTGGTTGTACAGGAGCTGCGAGGGGGCTTCGGTCGGGGTCGAGGGAGAGGCGGGAGCGGGCTGGCGGGGGACGGCCTTGTTCTTTCCGCGGCGGTTGCCGTTGAGGGAGGCCCAGGACTCGCGGGCGGGCTCGACGCGGCCTCCGGTGAGGTAGCGCTGGGCCCAGTAGCCGCTGTCTATGTCGCTGACAATCACGCCGCGGGAGGATGAGGCGTGGATCATCGAGCCGTTGCCGACATAGAGGCCGACGTGGCTCACTTCCTTGCCGTTGGCGAAGAACACGAGGTCGCCGGGGCGGATGTTGTTGCGGGCCAGGTTGGTGCAGTATCGCACCTGTTCGCGGGTGGTGCGGGGAATCTTCACGCCGGTGACGTCGCGGTAGAGGCTCATGACGAGGCCGGAGCAGTCGGTGCCCCCGGTGGTGGTGCCGCCGTAGCTGTAGGGGGTTCCGAGCCAGCGGTTGGCCTCGGAGATGAGGTCGCAGGCCATCTGGTCGTCGATGCCGGAGATGCTGACGGGCTTCGACGTGTATGGCTGGCGGCCGGAGTCCCCCTTGCGCTCGCTGCGGACGACTTTCCCCTGCGAGCCTTTGACGGAGGAGCGCGACGAGCCGCATCCGCAGAGCGTCAGCCCGCAGACCGCGGCGCAGCACAGGAGCACCGTCCGTAAATTTCTCGAGAGTTTCATTGTCAGAAAGAGCTGTGACAAGAGGTTTTTATGCCGCAAAAATAAACAATTTGAGCGTCCGATGCAACTTCCTGTGTCCTGTTTTCGTCAAATTAACGTTCGGTTTTCACCTTAATCGGCTTAAAAGTGTTAATTTTGCCCTGATAAACCAATTTTATCGCATTAATGGATATTCTTCAAGTTCAGAACGTCAGCAAGAGCTACACTAACCACAAGGCTCTTGACGATGTTAGTCTCGCGGTGCCGCAGGGCACCGTCTACGGCCTTCTCGGGCCCAACGGCGCGGGAAAGACCACTCTCATCCGCATCATAAACCATATCACGGCCCCCGACAGCGGCCAGGTCATATTCGACGGGAAGCCGCTCAGGGAGGATGACGTTGCCCGTATCGGCTATCTCCCCGAGGAGCGCGGCCTTTACAAGAAAATGAAGGTCGGCGACCAGGCCCTGTTCTTCGCCAAGCTGAAGGGGCTGAAGGCTGTCGACGCGGCACGGGAGCTGCGCCAGTGGTTCGACCGGCTGGAAATCAGCGACTGGTGGGACAAGAAGGTCGAGGAGCTGTCGAAGGGTATGGCGCAGAAGGTGCAGTTCATCGTGACGGTGCTCCATCGCCCCAAGCTGCTCATCTTCGACGAGCCTTTCTCCGGTTTCGACCCGATTAACGCCGACATCCTGACCCGCGAAATCCTGCGCCTGAACAAGGAGGAGGGGTCGACGGTCATCTTCTCGACCCACAACATGGAGAGCGTTGAGGCGCTTTGCGAGAACATTACGCTAATCAACCGCTCGCGCAACATCCTCTCGGGCAACGTGGCCGAAATCCGCTCGCGCCTGGGGGCCGGACGCTATACGGTCAGCTTCGAGGGGGACCCCGACGCGCTGTTCGCCGCCTTAGGGGACCGGGTGCTCGCCAGCTCTGTCACTAAGGAGCACGGGCTGCTGAAGGCCTCGCTGCGCCTGCGCCCCGACATCGACCGCCGGGAGGTTATCTCGCTGGCCAACGAGGCTGTCGACCTGGTGACGTTTGACCGCGCCCTCCCCTCAATGAACGATATATTCATCCGCACCGTGGAGGACTACAACCGCCGCCACGGCATAACGACCACTGACATATGAAAAGCAGAATAGGTATAATAATAGGCCGCGAGTTCCGCGAGCGAGTGGCGAAGAAGAGCTTCATCGTGACCACGCTGCTGATGCCCGTGCTGATGCTGGGGCTGATGGTCACCCCGGCCCTGATCGCGATGTTTTCGACCCCGTCGGAGAAGGTCGTGGCGGTCCACGACCCTTCGGGCGTGGTGCTTCCGGCGTTGCAGAAGGCCGATATGGAGTACGCCAGGTTCATCCCCGTCAGCTCCGACGCTGACTCCGTGCTGCGGAACACGGCCTATGACGCGGTGCTCTCCGTGGCCCCTGATGTAGTGAAGAACCCGGGCAAGGGGGTAACCCTCTTCCTCCACGACGCGGCTTCGATGGAGATGGAGGCGACGATTTCCAACGTCGTAAAGCAGGCCGTCGAGGAGCAGCGCCTCCAGTCCTACGACATTGAGAACCTGGCGCAGATTCTCGACGAGATACACGCCGACGTCAGCCTCCGCACCGTCCGCGTCGACGAGAGCGGCGAGGGGGAAAGCACCTCCTCGATGCTCTCCTACGTCATGGGTATCTTTATGGCGTTCATCCTCTACATGTTTCTGCTGATGTACGGCCAGATGGTAATGACCTCGATAATCGAGGAGAAGAACAACCGCGTCCTGGAGCTTGTCGTGACGTCGGTCAAGCCTATGCAACTGATGATGGGGAAGATACTCGGTGTCGGGCTTGTGGCCGTGGTGCAGGTTGTGATATGGGGCGTGCTACTGTGCTGCATCTCCGCCTTCGTTCTCCCGGCGATACTCCCCGATAGCGTCAGCCAGCAGGTCGACATGCTTAACGCCGGGACGCTCGACGCCGCAGCGGCGACAACCGACATGGACCTCCTGCAGGCTATCTCGGTGCTCGGCTCGGTATGGTTCGTGGCGAAGCTCTTTGGCTACATCCTCCTGTTCCTGGTCGGCGGCTTCCTGTTCTACGCCTCGATATTCGCGGCGATAGGGTCGGCGGTCGACAACATCCAGGACGCGTCGCAGTTGCAGTCGTTCGCCGTCATGCCCATCATCGTCGGGCTGATTATCGGCATGGCCGCTGCTACCGACCCGAACACCCCGCTGGCGTTCTGGTCGTCCGTCATCCCGTTCACCTCCCCGATGGTGATGCTGATACGCATCCCGTTCGACATTCCTGGGTGGCAGATCTGGGTATCGGTCGCGGCGCTCTACCTCTCGTTCGTGCTGATGGCCTGGTTCGCCGCCAAGATTTACCGCGTCGGCATCTTCATGCACGGCAAGAAGCCCTCCGTCAAGGACCTCGTCCGCTGGGCCAACTACAAATAAACGCTGCCCACTCTGCCCACCTTGTCCACTCTGCCCACCTTGTCCACTCTGTCCGGGGGTGTCCGGCGGGTTAGTGGGGGAGGAGGCCCCAGAGGAAGATGGCGAGGATAGCGAGGGGGCAGATGAAGCGGAGGCTGAAGATTATCAGGCGGACGGCCAGGGGGGATGGAGCATCCGGGTCGCGGCCGGGGGCGGAGAGCTGCGCCCGGAGGATGCGGCGGGGGAGCTTCCATCCCGTGTAGAGCGCGATCAGGAGTCCGCCGAGGGGGAGCATTATGTTTGACGACACGAAATCAAGCAGGTCGAAGAAGTTCATCCCGAATATACTGAAGCCGGCCAGCGGGCCGAACGACAGGGAGCTGAGGCTGCTCAGCAAGGCTACTGCGATTCCGTAGACTATCGTCGCTTTCCCGCGGCTCCACCGCCACTCGCCGACGAACCAGGCGATTACGACTTCCGACAGGGAAATCGTCGAGGTAAGGGCTGCGACGAACAGGAGGATGAAGAACAGCATCGCCCACAGGCTCCCGGCGGGGAGGGTGGCGAATATTGCCGGGAGTATCTCGAACACGAGCCGCGGACCCGCCGCCGGGGCCTCGCCGAAGGAGAACACGGCGGGGAATATAAGCACTCCGGCCATTACGGCGACGAGGGTGTCGAGTACGGCGGTGGTCACGGAGGTGTTTATAAGGCGCGTCGACCGGGAGAAGTAGCTGGCGTAGGTCATCAGCACCCCCATCCCGACGCTCAGCGAGAAGAAGGCCTGCCCCATCGCCCCCAGGACGGTCGAGACGTCGATTTTCGAGAAATCGGGATGGAAGAGGAACGCGAGTCCCTCTGTGGCTCCGGGCATGAAGAGGGAGTTGACGCAGAAAACGAACAGAATCGCGAACAGCATCGGCATCAGGATGTTCGACATCCGCTCGATGCCCTTTTGCACCCCGCGGCTGATTACGAAGAAGTTGATTGCCAGGAAGAGGAGCGTCCAGAAAATCTGGCGCCCTCCCGAGGTTGTGAAGCTGTCGAACTGGGCGTGGAGGGCTTCCTGCGACGCTGCGCCTCCGAACCCTGTCGCCGCCTGGTAGATGTATTCAAGCGTCCATCCGGCGACAACGCTATAGAACCCGAGAATCAGCAGGGAGCTCAGCAGGCCGATGTAGGCCACGGAGTGCCACAGCGGGGCCGCCTTGAGCTTCTTGAAAGCGCCGACGACGTTTTCTCCCGTGTAGCGCCCTATCACAAACTCCCCGGCGACCACCGGGACCCCGATCAGGAGCACGAACAGGACGTAGATCAGGAGGAACGCTCCTCCTCCGTGCATCCCCGCCTCATACGGGAAGCGCCATATGTTGCCGAGGCCGACGGCCGAGCCGACTGTCGCGGCGATTACGCCGAGCCTGGTTGTGAATTTCGCGTTGTTAGCCATAGATAAATCGCGTGTTTAGAAGTCAAACGTGTGGCGGAGGATGTCGAGCGACTGCGGTGTGGAGAAGCCCGGCAGGTGGAGGGAGTAATAGCTGAGTGCCGTGTCGAGGGCGCGGTTGCGCTGGGCGCGGTTCATGGGGAAGCGGAACGCCGTGCGGGGCGTCATGCGTCGGAATGTAAACGCAGCAGAGGCCTCTTCGGTTGAGATGAAACGGCCGTGGGCGGGTGGAGCGGGACGGAAAATGCCGTCCACCAGGTCGAAAACGCTTCCGGGAATGTAAGTCGACCAGTCAGGCTCGATACCCATATGGCGGGTGAGGCCTATAAGTAGCGCCAGGGGCAGGTTGGCCGCTCCGCGGGGCGACAGGGCGGGGGAGGAGATTCTTCGGGCTATCCCGGCGATATAGGCGAACAGCGCCTCGTCGGGCATCGGCTCCCGCAGCAGGATGCTGAGGAGGTCGGCGGCGAAAAGGGCGAGGGAGGCCCTGACGACGTTCCCCTCGGGAGGGAGCGCCACGGGGCGCAGGTCGCGGAAGCCGCAGATTTCCCGCCCGGGCGACAGGGAGACGACGCACTCGAAATGGGCCATCGGCATCAGGAGCGCCCTCTGCCGCCTGGCGGAGGCCGAAGCCCCGGCGGGCACGAGCAGGGCGAGCCTTCCCGCCTGCCGGCTGTAGGCCGAAAGAATCGAATGGCGGTCGTTGTAGCGCACCATCCGCAGGGCGATTGCTTCGATGTTCTGGTACATGGCTGTCTCTGATTCATATATCCGGGGGTAGGGACGCGGTTCCGAAAATCTTATGATTTGGCAAAACTACTAAATAAATCCGAGAAACAGAAGCCGCTTTGCGGATAGTTGGGGATTTGGCTTAAAGTTGCTACCTTCGCGGGAGGAATCCGAAGGTATGCTGAAAAGATGTTTTTCGATATTTAAGCTGGCGCTGCCGGTGATGGTGGCGCAGGTAGGCTTTATCCTCGTGTCGTTCGCCGACAATATCATGGTCGGGCGCTACACGACCGAGTCGCTCGCGGCCTCGTCGTTCGTGGTCAACCTGTTCAACGTGGTGATTCTCTGCGCTATGGGCTTCTCCTACGGCCTCACGCCCCTTATCGGCGCCCTGTTCGGCCAGAAGCGCTCGTCGTCAATCGGGCTGACACTCCGCGCGGGGCTGATAGCCAACGTTATAGTCGGGGTGTTGCTGTCGGCTCTCATGCTGGCGCTCTACTTCTTCATCGACAGGATGGGGCAGCCCGAGGAGCTTCTGCCGCTGATCAAGCCGTTCTTCCTGATTTATCTGGCGGGGCTGGTGCCGATGACGGTTTTCAACGCCTTCACTCAGTGGAGCTACGCGATCAAGAACACTTCGATGCCGATGTGGATTCTGCTGGGGTGCAACGCCTTGAACATCGCCGGGAATTACGCCCTCATCTACGGCCACTGGGGCTTCCCAGAACTCGGCCTTACGGGAGCGGGGCTGTCGACGCTTGCGGCGCGCCTGATTGCCCCCGCGGCGATTGTCGCCGTGTTCTTCTGCCGCCGCGCCTACGGGGAGTACCGGGAGGCGTTTCTGCGCGGGGGGCCTATCCCCGAGGGTATGATGGGGAGGGTCGTCAGGACCTCGTGGCCGGTGGCGTTGCAGATGACGTTCGAGACCGGGGCCTTCTCGCTCTGCGCCGTCTTTGCCGGATGGCTCGGCACGATTCCGCTCGCCGCCTTCCAGATTGTGCTCGTGGTAGGCACTCTCGGGTTCTGCATCTATTATAGTGTCGGAACCGCCATAGCCGTCCTGACGGCCAATGAGGCGGGGCGGGGCCTCGGCCCGAACTGCCGCCGTCCGGCGATCGACGGGTATTTCGTTATGCTGTTCTTCATGTGCCTGTCGAGCCTTGCGTTCGTGCTGTTCGCCAGGCCGCTGATGGGGCTGTTCACGGAGGACGAGCGGGTGCTGTCGCTGGCCGTCTCGCTCCTCTTCCCGCTGGTGCTCTACCAGCTCGGTGACGCCACGCAGATCACGTTCGCCAACGCCCTGCGCGGTACGGCCCGCGTGATGCCGATGCTGTGGATAGCCTTCGTCAGCTACGTCCTTGTGGGGCTTCCGAGCACCTGGCTCCTGGCGTTTCCCGCCGGGCTGGGGGTCTACGGCATCGAGCTGTCGTTCTCCGTCTCCCTGTTCCTCGCCGGAGGGCTCTTCCTCGCGACCTTCCTGCGCGTCACCCGCGCTACGCGGGGCGCGGGAGTGAAGGGTGAAAGGTGAAAGGTTAAGTAGGAACTCATATTAAGCGTTATCTTCACCCGGGCTAAGCCCGGTTTTCACCCTTCACCTTTCACCTACCGCTGACCCGCTCGTGCGGGTCAGCGGTAGGTGCGTAGGCGGGGGCGGACGGCGTCCCGGGCGTATTCGATCCGGTAATCGTGCTCGTTACCTTCGACGGCGGCAACGTCGATGCGTGGCGACAGGGCGCTGTTACAGGTCTGCATATATGCGTTGGCTCCCCTGAGGAGCATCTGTTCTTTGCGTGGCGTAAGCGCCTCGAACGGGTTTGCCGACGGCTCCCGGCGCGTCTTGACTTCGACAAACACAATCTCCGCGCCCTTCGACGCGATGATGTCAATCTCTATCTTCCCGAGTCGCCAGTTGCGCTCGACAATGGCGTAGCCCCGTTCCGCGAGATAGTCGGCTACGACCGCCTCGCCCCATTTTCCCAAATCATTGTGTTCTGCCATACGTTCCCGGGATTTATTCTGTCGCAAATATAAGCATTAAAACCGAAAAGGGGTGTGATTAACGTATTTTAACATTGGCATAAACGGCGGCTGTCAGTTTTTATATAACTTTGCATATTTAGGATTTATTCCAAAAGTTTCTATTTATTCAGTTTCAGTTATTAATATTGACACACATATCTGCTTATGAATAATTATACACGTATTCTTGCCCTGGCGGGAGCGGCCCTTATATGGGGTTCGGCGCTTGCCGGGAATCAGATTCAGTTAAGCGACTCCGGAATCCCGTCCAAGGGGGTCGAGGTGTCGCGGATTCCGTCGTCCGCCCGTGTCGCCGCCGGGATGAAGGGTGTCAAGCCCGCTTCGTTCGTCAATCGTTCAGTGGGAGTCGCCTCCCCGGCGCTGGCCAGGGTAAAGGCTTCCGCGGCGGCTCCGGCGAATGTCGGCTACGTTGACGGGGGCGACAAGGTGACGCTAAGCTGGAACGCCGTGACGGGCGCCACCTCCTACAAGGTTTACGAGGCGGGTGCCACCAGCAGCGACATCAAGACGCTCGGAACGACCTCCGGCACCTCCTTTGAAATCCAACGACAGACCGACACCGGCGACGGCGCCATCACGCTCTTCGGCGTGACAGCCGTGGTCGGCGGCGAGGAGAGCCAGATCGTGGCCTCCCCGGTGCTGACAACCGGCGCCATCGCCCCGCTCCCCTGGAAGGAGAGCTTCCGCAACGGGCAGACTGACAAGTTCTTCTGGACCGAGCGCTCCTCCGACGAGCAGTGGGGGCTCCTGACCGACGCTTCGGGCCTCGCGTCGAGCGACGGCGACAACGGTATCTTCGCCTTCATGGCGCTGGAGACGGGGGACTACATCAACCTCCACACCGGCAAAATAGCCCTGACGGGGAACCCCTTCCTGGTGTTTAACCGCTACTACCGCCCGACGCAGAACGTCGAGCTGACGGTCAAGGCTTCCTTCCCCGACGGAACAACGAAGCAGGTGTTCAAGAGCGTCAACAACGGCACCGCCGCTGCCTACTGGAAGTCGGAAGTCGTTGACCTCTCGGCCTACAAGGATTACCGCTACTGCACCCTTTCGTTCGAGTACGTGTCGCTCGACAACTTCCCCTCGGGGGGAGCGCTGGTGGCCCTAGACGCTATCCAGGTAATCGACAACAAGAAGGTCGATGTCGCCGCCGAGCTGCTTCTTCCCGCCAAGGCGCTGAAGGGGCATACCGTTTCGGGCGAGCTGCTGCTGACCAACAACTCCCTTACCGCGACTCCGGCGCTCAGCGTCAATGTCTCGGTTAACGGAACCGCTATCATCAGCGGGACGCTCGAGGGGACGCTCCCGGCTCTCGGCCGCGGGCTACTCCCTTTGGAAATCCCGACAAGCTCGCTGTCGACGGCTACGGAACTGGCGGTAACCGCCGAAGTGACTGTCGCCGGTGACGAGGTCGCCGACAACAACCGCGACGCTGTCGCCGTGGCGCTCGAGCAGACCTGGCGCAACCCCGTCGGCTCCCTCCGGGCCTTCCGCACCCCCGAAAACGGAATCTCCCTTGAATGGACCGCTCCGGCGCTCAACAGCAAAGCGGTAGAGGACGGCTTCGAGGATTACACCCCCTGGGCAACCGAGTTCGGCGAATGGACGACGGTCGACAACGACAAGGCGTTCCACGGCGGGGTGTTCCCCGTCAGCGACTATCCCGGCCAGCAGGAGCAGTTCGCCTTCAAAATCATGACCCCGGAGGAAATCGGCGAGGAGAACAACGCCCGTAGCGGCCGCTCCTACCTCGGCGCTCCCTTCGGCGTGCTCGACGACCCCGACGAGGGGGCTACCTACGCCGCCTCCGACGCCTGGCTTATTTCCCCCGAGCTTTCCGGGGAGGCCCATACCGGCAGCTTCTACGCCGCCAGCACCCCGGCCTGGAACTCCTGGTGGGAGCGGTTCGACCAGACCGACGAGACTTTCTACATAATGTACTCCACGACGGGCAACGCCCCCGCGGACTTCAAGGACTACTGCTACGCCGGGTCGATTTCCAACAAGAAGGTTGTCGACGACGAGCATTACGTCAAGGTAGAGTTCGCGATTCCCGAAGGTGCCCGCTACTTCGCCATCCACCACACGACTCCCGCGGGTGACGGCTGCATGCTCCGCCTCGATGACTTCTCCTATACCGCCGGAGGCACCCCGGTGGCCTACAACGTTTATGCCGACGGCGAGATGATCGGCAAGGCGGACGGCATGAGCCACCTCGACGCGGAGCCGCAGGCCGCCAAGTACGCCGTTACGGCTGTCTACCGCGACGGCTCCGAGTCGCTCCCCGTCGAGTTCCTCGCCTCCGAGGCCTCGCTTGACCTGAGCGCCTCCGACAGCGCGGCAGCCCCGTTTGACATCTACAACCTGCAGGGTGTGGCCGTGCGCCGCGGCGTCGTTTCGGCCGATGAGGCGGGTCTCGCCCCCGGCATCTATGTTGCAAAAGGAAAGAAAATCGTAATCAAGTAAGAAAGCCATACATATGAATATCAGATATATTCTCGCGGCCCTCGGCGCCGCGGCAGCGGTCTCGGCCTCGGCGGCTCCCGTAAGCCCCGAAAAGGCGTTGGAAATCGTCAACGGACCCGCCTCGCGGAAAGTGCTCCGCTCGCTCGGCGGCTCCCCCTCGTTCAAAATCGCTGCCAAGCGGCTGACCCCCGCGGGGGACGCAACGGCGTGCTACCTCATGACCCGCGGCGGGATGCCCGGCTATGTGGTCGTGGCCGGTGACGACGCTCTCGGCGCCGACATACTCGGTTTCACCGACAACGGCACTCCCGCCGACATGCCCGACAACATGCGGGCGTGGCTCGACCAGGCCGGACGGGCGATCGACTACCTGAACGCCCATCCTATGGCCCGGGTTAAAAAGGCCGAGGTCGCTTCCCGCGCTTCGGCTGTCGGGCCCCTGCTCGGCGACATACACTGGGGACAGCAGCCTTATTACAACCGCAAGGCCCCCTCGACCTCGTACCCTATCGGGTGCGTCGCGACGGCGGTAGGGCAGGTGATGTACTCCCACCGCTGGCCCGAACACGGCACCGGCTCCAACAGCTACGTCTCTACGACACACAAGCTCAACATCTCGCAGGACTTCTCCCAGTCGACCTACCAGTGGGACAAGATGGCCAACACCCTCGACAACACCTCCTCCGCGGAGACTGTCGACGCTGTCGCCTCGATGCTCTACGACTTCGCGGTTTCGGTCGACATGGATTTCCAGACCGGGGGGTCCGGTGCCTACTCCGAGAAAATCGCCGGGGCGCTCGCCAACCATTTCAGCTACTCCAAGCAAATCCATTGCGCCAAGCGCGACGCCTATACCGGCGAGCAGTGGCTGGAGATGCTCCACGGGGAGCTTGACAACGGGTTCTCCGTTGTCTACGGGGGCGCCACCTCCGGCATGGGGATGGGCCACTCGTTCGTCTGCGACGGCTACAACGAGGAGGGGCTTTACCATATCAACTGGGGCTGGAACGGCTCCGGCAACGGTTATTTCGCCCTCAACGCCCTGGCTTACGACTATGTCGACATGACTACCGGGCAGAGCATGAAGGACGGCTTCAACTACCATCAGGACATGATCGTCGGGATGCGCCCCGACCGCGACGGCTCGACGCAGTGGCGCGACTACGAGTTCTTCACCGAGGGGCTCATGGCGGTTGACGCCGCCGGGCAGCCTGTCGATTTCGCAACGGTCACCATCCCCTGCGGCTCCGAACTTCCCGTCTACCTCTATGAGGCTTACAACATCTCCAACCGGATGACTCCCGCCAGGGAGTACGGCCTGCGGCTGACGGACGCCAACGGCTCGCAAGTAGCCGTTTTCGGCCAGACGAACGCCGGGGAGCTCCGTTTCGGCCCCGTGCTCGACGACCCCGTGACGATAAAGATACCGCAGCAGCTTCCCGACGGGGAATATACCGTCAAGCCCTACTTCCTGATTGACGGGGAGACCGCTCCCCGCGACTTCACGACCTCCGTCGGGGCCGTGTCCCGCCTGAATGTGTCCGTAGCCGGCGGAAACGCCACTATCTCTCCCGCGGGGATGTACAACCTGCGTGTCGACGAGCTGACCTGGACCCCCGACCATCTCGACAGCGAGGTAAGCTCTACTTTCCGCCTGACGGTCACCAACGAGGGTGAGCTGTACGACGGATGCCTCTACTTCCAGCTCAAGGTCAAGGGGGACAACGTCGCCCACCACTGGTACAACTCCCCCCATGTCGACGTTACGATTCCCGCCGGAGAGACCCGCACGGTGGAGTTCTCGCAGGTGCTCGACTGCTACCGCAGCGACGCTTACGTTATTACCTTCTACAACCGCGACGAGAAGCCGTTCTACACCCAGGAGGGGCTTTCGATTGACGGACGCGAGCCGGAACCCGAGCTGTCGCTGACCAAGAAAATCAAGTTCATACCGAAGGACTACCAGGTGCCCTGGAACTGCATGATCCTCGAGGCCGAACTCATCAACGAGGGGGGACTTTACGAGGGGAAGATGTTCTGGGTGATGGTCGACCCCTACACGATGATGACCAACGACCAGTACGAGGGGCGCGACCACGATGTCGTGATTCCCGGCAACGGAACGGTCAAGACCGTCCATGTAATGGGTACCTTCGACTATCCTAACTCCTGGAGCATGTCGAACGAGTTCCTGGCCGTGTTCAACCACGTCGGCACCAACTGCCACCAGGCAGGCTCTATCGGCCCGGAGAAGTTCAACCTGCTGGAAACCACCTACGGCTCGAAGAACGAGGCAGTGGTCTGGGACCCAGCCTGGGACACTCAGAACGCCGACCGCGGCCAGCAGTCGGGTATCGGGTGCCTTCCCGCGGCCGCTCCGAAGGCTGATATCGCGATTTCGTGCGCCGACGGCGTCGTAACCGCCCAGCTCCCCGCCGGGGCCTCGCTGAAAGCGCTGACGGTGTTCGACGCGAAGGGCTGCCCCGTGGCCTTCGGACCCGAAGGAGCCGAGGGTGAAGTGAAGGTCGACATATCGTCGCTTCCCGCCGGAGCCTATTTCGTGGCCGTGACAACCACCGCCGGTTCCGCCGCAGCCCCCGTAATCCGATAATTGTCATATCAATCATAATCAATCTCTTATGAAAATGAAAATTGCGAAGCTCCTCGGGGCGGCGGCCATATTCCTGATGGCAGCCCTCCCCGGCAGGGCCGAGGTCGTGGAAAACTATTTCTACGATTTCACAAAGCCGATCGACAGCTCTGACCCGGCGTTCGCCGTGGCTTCGGGCTGGGGGCACGTCGTTGACTCGTATGAGTACAGCGGCACTACGTACTATCAGACCTACTCCGTCAACGCTTATTCGGGAAAGACCAAGGGCGCTCTCAATATCGGTAACGAGGAGATCGGGAGCACCTGGTCGAAAAAGAAGGTCAACGATATGATTGTCAGCCCGAAAGTGTCGGGCGCGGTCTCTCTATGGCTTAAATCCTCCGCCTATTCCGGGGGCGGGTCCGCCCGCTTCTACGCCATGAAGAAGCTCGAGGATGGAACCTACGAGCAGGGGGACGAGCTGACCGGGCAGGCTATTTACCGCCTGACGACCGGCTGGCAGGAAGTTACCTTCGACCCCGTCGCCGAGGACGCCGAGTACCCCTATATCGGTATCCACGCCTCAACCGCCTATCTCTCTGACTTTTCGGCGGAGAAGGCTGAAATCGACAAGCGGCACAAGCTGAGCATAACGTCGGTTTCCACCAACGCCCTGGCCTCCGGCCTGATTTGCGACGAAAACAACATGGCAAACGTCAAGCTGACGGTCTACCTCGCCAACATCGGCGACTACTCCTATGAGGAGGATGCCGAGAACCTGACGCTCTCCGTGTTCTTCGGCTCAGGCGAGGAGCCGCTGAAGACGTTCCCCATCGGCGCGATAGCGGAAGGGGAGTCGAAGAACGTTGAGTGCCAGCTCGACCCGATGCCCTTCAGCGAAATCGGGGCGACGGCCCGCTTCACGGTGAAGGAGAACATCTCCGGCTCGGCCAAGGAGACCGCCGACATAACAATCCGCGAATACAAGCCGGTCGTGACCTTCCGCGAATCCACGTATTCCGATGTCGCTGCCGACTATGTGCTTGACCTCGGCAAGGTCAACGCCGCCGTCAGCAAGGATATGTACCTCTCGGCGCAGAAGGGGACCGCTCCCGCCACGATTACCGAAATCACCTGTCCCGCGGGATTCTCCGTTTCGGTAGAGGCTCCCCTGACGCTCGCCACCACCGGACGCACCGACATAACTATCGCTTTCAACCCCGAGGGACTGGAACCCGGAACCCACGAGGGGGAAATCGTCCTGACGGTCGAGAACGGCGACCCCGCCAAGCTCCCCGTGAAGGTCGAGCTTATCGACCCGTCGCTGATTTACATCCCCTTCTCCGACAACAACGTCATCCCCGAGGAACTGATTAACGCCAATTCCAGCAACCTATGGAAACTCGACTACACAGGCTACGGCTCCTCGCGCAACAACTACATCAAGCCGACCTCCTCATATTCCGACGCGGTCCTTGTGCTTCCGAAGCTGACTTTCTCTGACGACAAGAAGCTGACGGTTGACGCCCGCTACGACAGCCGCACCTCCTCCTGCGCCCTGAAGTTCGCCTATTCCGACGACCGCACGAACTGGACGGAGCTGCCCGACATGACCCTCACGCCCTACACCGACAATCCCCTGACTTCCGATTTCCAGACATTCGAGGTCGCGGGAGTGCCCGCGGGGGACTACTACCTGCGTATAACCGGCCGCGAGGTCTACCTTGACAATATCTACGGGTTGCCGTACGCCGCCGTGGCCCACGACCTCGAGCTTGTTGACGTAGCGCTGCCCGCCGCGGGGATGGTCAACAACGTCTATACCGCCTCGCTTACCATAAAGAACTACAAGCGCGACGCCGAGGCTGCCGACAGCTACCGGGTAGTGCTGGTCGCCGACGGCAAGGAATACATCGCCGAAGAGGCTCCCGAAGTCCCCGGTTCGCAGGGTACCGCTACCGTTTCGGTAGGGTTTACCCCGCACGCTGCGGGAGAGGTTACGGCCCGTATGGAGGTGCGCTTCGACGATGAGGCTGTCTTCTCGACCCCCGAAGTCGCTGTCGCCGTCGAGGCCGAGCGCATAGATGCCCGCAAGGTGATCGTGCCGGAAAGCAATGCTTCGGGGGCCGGGTATGTCCTCCCCTTCGGCACTTCGGCAAACCTGCTGACGGAGCAGATTTACCCCGCCTCGTATGTCAACCTCCCCGCCGGAACCGTTATCAACGGCCTGTCGTTCAGGGGGAACACGACCAAGGATTACGCCACCCATATCGAGGCATGGGTAACCCTCTCCGACAAGACCACGCAAGGCTCCGACAAGAAGCCCCTTTACGACGTCGAGACCCTGACGAAGGTCTTCGACGGAGACTATGTGTTCAAGGCCAGCCCGGATAAGGACTGGTTCTTCAACCTCCCGTTCTCCGAGAATCTCGTTTATGACGGCCAGAGCAGCATCATAGTCTACCTCCGCGCCAAGTCGGACAACAGCACCGTCTACACGTTCAATTTCGAAGCGTATAACAATAATGCCGAAGGGAGCGCCCGTTTCGCTAACTACGCCCGGTGGGCGATAGCCGACGACGGCTCTCTCGAAAAGTACGACAACTGGTTCCTCGGTTACGCGGCGCTGAACCTCGTTGTAGAGACGGGCGTCGTTTCCGGCCATGTGATGGAGGGCGAGCTGCCCGTCGGGGGCGCCGCCGTGACGCTCCGCAGCGACAATGTCGAATACTACGGCACCGCTGACGCAGAGGGCGCTTACTCAATCGACGTGCTGCAGACCGGCCGCGACTATACCGCGACAGCCGAAGCCGAGGCGTTTGCCGGAGCCGAAACGGTGGTTTCCTTCGCCGAAGGGATGACGCAGTCGCTCGAAATACCGATGCTCCCGCTTAAGGCCGACTTCTACCAGGGCGTCTACGAGGCCGTCACGCTCCCCGACGTCAACGCCGCCCCCGCCGGGACATACTACCGCTTCGAGGCGGTCGAGGGGAACACGCTGGTGTTCATCAAGGTGCCGACCCTCTCCGAGCTGCAGCCCAACGTGCCTTACATCCTGCTCCCCGAGGCTGACTGCGCCGCCGACCTCTCGGCTCTGACCTTCGACCATGTCGCAGGGACGGTAACCGTCGCCGGGACTGACTTCAAGGGCACTTACGCCTCCCGCGTCCTCCGCGACGGCGAGCTTCTCCCCGCCGGGCTGATAAAGACCGCCGGAGCGCTCTCCCGTGCCGACGAATCCCGCAAGGTAGCCCGTGCCGCCGGAGCCTACATCACGACTGACATCCTCAACCCCGTGATCTCGCTCCGCGAGACAGTCTCCGCTATCGAGAATGTCGAGGCGGAAGCCGCAACCGCCCTCACCGGCGCCGTCTACACCATTGACGGCCGCCTCGTGCGCGCCGACGGCTCTGTCGACGGCCTCCCCGCCGGCATCTATCTCGTCAACGGCCGCAAGGTCGCCGTCCGCTGACCCGCCCTCCCCGCAGGGTCTGCCCCGCCACAGCAGGGTCGCCGACCCCGCATCACAGCAACCCCGCCATCGCCGCACCCCCGGCGGTTGGCGGGGTTTGCTCATCCTTTGCCCACACTGCCCACACTGCCCACCTTGCCCACGGGGTGGGCAACGTGGGCATCACCTTTGTAGGGACGCCAGTCGCGAGCGGCGGAGCCGCGGTGTAATTGTAGCCCCAGGTCGAGCGTCGGAGACGCGAAGGCCTGGGGTGTAGGCGTTCTAATGGCCGGGGCATCGGAGATGTCCGTTAATTGAATTTAAACCATTGCCTATCATAATTATACGACCTCTCCGAGGCCGTTTCCCTAATTCCCGTACCAAACCCCAGGCCTTCGCGTCTGCGACGCTCGACCTGGGGCTACAATCACACCGCGGCTCCGCCGCTTACCCTATACACCCTATACGGTTCTGCCCACCTTGCCCACTCTGCCCACCCCGTGGGCAAGGTGGGCAGAGTGGGCAAGGTGGGCACCCCGGGCAACAGCGCGGAAGTTGCATTAACGCATACGGCTCCCCCCTCCGGCGCGCTAACTTCGCGATGTGGCCCGACACCCCGCAGCAATGCGGGCAGGGGGCGCTTTCCCCGGGCGTTGCCCGGGGTTAACAAAACCAATGGCCTCCGGCCATACCAGCCGATAAGGGGGAAAGGTGATAATCATTATGATAAACGAGGTATCTCCTTCACCTTTCACCCTTCACTATCCACTATAAACTTATTAACCTTTAAACTTTTAAACCTTGTTATCTATGGAATGCATTGTATCGAAAAGCGGGCGGATTATGACACACACGCCCAGCCTCAAAGCTGTTCAGGAGGAAATCGACCTCATGGAGAAAATCCGCCAGGAGTATCTCGACGACCTCGAGAGGGCGAGCATCTGCGACGGCCTGTTCGTGTGCCGCCCCGCAGGGGAGTGGATCGAGCGGGAGAAGCAGCGGCCCGACCCGGTGGAGCTGTGGAAGACGCTGTGGCACGAGCACGAGGTCTCCTGCCTCTTCGCCGACTCCAACATGGGGAAGTCGATTTACGCCGTGCAGATCGCGGAGCATGTCGCCCGCAGGGGGATGAAGGTGCTCTACTTCGACTTCGAGCTTGCCGCCAAGCAGTTCCAGCTACGCTACTCCGACCCCGCCACGGGCAACGCGTACCGCTTCAGCCCCAACCTGCTGCGGGTGGAGTTCGGCGACACGAAGATGCCCCCGACGGTCGCCGGGATGGTCGAGCGCATAGAGATGGCCGCCCGGGAGACCGACAGCCGTATCCTCATTATCGACAACCTGACGTGGATCTGCAACAACTCCGAGCAGGGTGACGCCGCCGGGGAGCTGATGCAGGCGCTCGTTACGCTCAAGCGCTCCATGGGGCTGTCGATTCTCTGCCTGGCGCACACCCCCAAGCGGGCCGCCACCTCGCCGCTGACGCAGAACTCGCTGGCCGGGTCGAAGCGCATAGCCAACTTTATGGACTCTATGTTCGCAATAGGGAGGGACATGACCTGCCAGCCGCAGGGGCGCTACGTCAAGCAGATAAAGGTGCGCTCCGCCGAGTGCCTCTACGGCGACGAGCACGTAATCCGCTACCGCCTGGAGCGGGAGGGGGAGATGCTCAAATTCGTGGAGAACGGCTTCGGGCGGGAGGCCGACCTGCTACTGGCCGGGGACGACGAGCGCTCCGACCGCGACCGCCGCATCGCCGAGATGGCCCGGCAGGGGATGACGCAGCGCCAGATCGCCGACGAGGTAGGGGTATCGAAATCATTAGTGGCGAAAATAATGCTGAAGAACGGGCCGGGTCTCTCGCCCGACGCCGCCTGACCACTCTGCCCACTCTGCCCACCCCGTGGGCAGAGTGGGCAGCGTGGTCAGGGTGGTCAGCGTGGGCAGAGTAGGCAACGAGCGGCGGAGCCGCGGTGTAATTGTAGCCCCAGGCCGAGCGTCGGAGACGCGAAGGCCTGGGGTTTGGGTGTACGAATGGCGGGGGCATCGGAGATGTCCGTTAATCGAATGTAAATGACCAACAATCAGTATTATACGACCTCTCCGAGGCCGTTTCCCTAATCCCGGACCAAACCCCAGGCCTTCGCTCCCTGCGGTCGCTCGACCTGGGGCTACAATTACACCGCGGCTCCGCCGCTTACCCTATACGTCCTATACAGGGCTGCCCACTCTGCCCACGGAGTGGACAGGGAGGGCACGATGGACCCCGTGGGCAGGGTGGGCAGAGTGTCAGTAGATTTTGTCGACCTCGGTGGTGCGCTCGGTGTGGGAGCCGGTCTTTTGACGGCTTACCTCTTCCCACAGGTCGTCCTTGTAGGATTCGATGTGGCCGCAGTTGGCGCACTTGAAGTAGATAATCTTGTGGGTCACGAGGAATGTCACCATGTAGTCGTCGTAGGAGCTTGTCTCGTGCTTGAGCTTTACCTGCTTCTGTACTGTGCGGTAGCTCCTCGAGCCGTCGCTCCACAGGGTAGTGATTCCCTGGCTGAAAGAGTCGTAGGAGGTGCCGGAATCGACGCTCCCCTTAAATTCGGAGTACGGCTTGGTTACGAACTCGGTGCCGGTCACCTCCTCGTGGTCGAACTTGACGGTCTCCAGGTGGCCGCACTTGGTGCAACGCACGGATATGTCGCTCATCGACAGCCGGGTGAAGTATGCTACGGCGGGTATTACCGGCAGGGTGAAAATCCAGTGCATCCCCCACGCCATCAGCGCTATCATCCACCAGTAGGCTGAAACCGCGGCGACCGCCACGAACAGCACCCGCAGCGCGCCGTTGCCGAACACCCGGAACACGATAGGAACCCCCAGCAGCGCTCCCATCAGCAGTACGAGCAGCGTCGGCGGGAGCAGGTACCACGCCAACAGCGCTATGATTTCCACCACCAGCAGGACGTACATATACCAGGGCACCGGTTTGCCGGAATTGGTCGGTATGCCGTATATGCTGCTGCGGGTCAGCAGTTTGGTGACGGGCATGGAGATTATGGTCCCGGCCAGGGGGAGGTTGCGGAGCACCCAGCCGTTGTTGGCCTTGCTCTTTATGAACTCGAACTCGAAGCCGTCGGCGCCCCCCTCGGGGGTGAATGTAACGGTAGGTCTGTAAGGTCGCCCGTCGCTGCCGTAGGCGTATACGCGGAACCCGGCTTTCCTTCCACCGTCGCTGTTTACGAGTATGTCATAAGCGGCCCCGTACATCTTTTCCAGCTCGGCGAGGCTCTTGCCCCGGCTCTTCTCGAAAGCGGCCTGGGTGGTGACGGAGGTCGAGGCGTTGTTTTCGAGGTTGTACTTCTCCCATCCCTCCAGGAGGGGTATGATGTCCTCGCCGTCGACCTCCGCTTCCTCGCCGGAGGCCGTGCGCCCGGAGTAGCCGTGGACGGTCAGCCCGAGGTATTTCGGAGTGAGGCTGACGAGGGTGTCCCCCTTGTTCTTCCCCTTTATCACGAGCTGGCGGACGGGCAGTTGCGACGCGTCGAGTTCCCCCCGGTCTCCCCGGGCGGTTTCTACCAGCACGTCCTGGTGGTACGTCAGGCGGGTAATGCCGATGACGCGTACGCTGTCCCCTTTCGCGAGGCTGACGAAGGTCGTGTCGCCGTTTAACACGACCGGGAGCTTTTGCCGCGAGGCGAGGGCGACCATCGGCCCGTCGGTCTTCGCCCGGTTGTCGGTAGTCGCTACGTCGGCAGCGAGCAGTCCGAGGATTACCGCGAACAGCAGGGCGCAGAGAAATGTGTTGTTGTCTCTCATATGGTATTGGTTTACGATTCCTGGTGAGTCGATAATGTGATCGGATACTCGCGAAAATAGGTATAAAGCCCTTATCTGCAACTCGCAAAGCGTAAAATTCAATGGTAATTTAACGTATTGGGAGTTCGTGATTTGTCAAAATAATATCGCAATCCGTAAATCTCCCTGATTTTACGGATTGCGATAGATTCTCAAAGACCGCTGACGGACATCCTGCCCAGTCTGCCCACCCCGGTGGACAGAGTGGGCAGAGTGGGCAGAGAGGACACCAACAGTACAGACCGTAGGGGACGCTCAGGGTCGAAGACCCTGAATGTTAGTAACCCCGCCATAAGCCGCGTAAGCGGCGGTTGGTGGGGTATTTATGGGCGCGCAAAGGCGGCAAGGTCGAAGATCTTGCCCTACATAACAGGCTGATATTGTGCAAGGTCTTCGACCTTGTTCCCATAAGACATCATCAAACCCCACCAACCGCCGCCGATGGCGGCTTATGGCGGGGTTACTAACATCAAGGGTCTTCGACCCTACACGTCGGATACGCCCAGCACTGGGTGCCCGGGCGGACGGACACCCAGGACGACAATCGCTTATGAACGGCCTGGAAATCCGACAAAGCGAGCGGCGGAGCCGCGGGGTAATTGTAGCCCCGGGTCGAGCGTCGCAGACGCGAAGGCCTGGGGTATGGGCGCACGTATGGCCAGGGCATCGGAGATGTCCGTTAATCGAAAATAAATACCAAACAATCAGGATTATACGACCTCTCCGAGGCCGTTTACCTAATCCCGGACCAAACCCCAGGCCTTCGCGTCTGCGACGCTCGACCTGGGGCTATAATCACCCCGCGGCTCCGCCGCTCCCCAAAAACATTCATTCGTTGCCCACTCTGTCCACCGGGGTGGGCAAGGTGGGCAGGGTGGGCAGAGTGGGCTGCAATTACCCCGCGGCTCCGTCGCTCCGTCGGGGCAGCGTGTGGATGTTCAGCGGCGTATAATATCAGGGCTTGGGGAAGTAGAGGGGGTTGGAGGCGGCCGAGAAGCGGGCGGCATCGGCGGGGGAGAGGCGGCGGGCTGTGAGGAGGGTGGCGCGGTGGTAGTCGGGGTCGTCGGGGCGCAGCGAGTTGACCTTCACTCGCCCGGAGGCGTGGATGAAGCGGCCGTCGCCCATATAGATTCCGACATGGTTGACCTTGCGGGTGCGGGCGTTGCCGAAGAAGAGGAGGTCGCCGGGCTGGAGCAGGGCGATTTCCTCTTCCGAGGGGTGGCCTCCGGCGGGGGCGATTACCTGTCGCCCCTCCTTAGCCTGCTGCGAGGCGTCGCGCGGAAGGATGACTCCCATGTCGTAGGCGCAGATTTTGGTAAGCCCCGAGCAGTCCATCGACTTGCCGGAGGTGCCTCCCCAGAGATAGGGGGTCCCCATATACTGCGAGGCGGTCAGCGGCATGCGTGCGGCGTCGTAGCGGCGCGAAGCCCAGTCGCTGAGCGGGGTCGCGGCATACGAGTTGACGTAGCCCTGCCGCCCGTCGGGGAGGGTCACGGCGATGAACCTGGCGCCGGGGGCGGGGCTGCCGGCGAGAATAGCCCCGTTGGCGAGGTCGCTGACGCGGGGAAGGATGGCGCCCCTGGCGACGGTGTCGGAGCAGACGTATTGCGGCTCCGGGGAGCTGACATAGACCCGCGGGGTGTTCTGCCAGTCGGCGAATCCGGCGGCGTCGAGGAGGCTGAGCGAGTTCCCTATTACCCATCCCTGGTATCCTTCGGGGGTCTCGACACGCCACCAGTCGCCCCGCCCCTCCTCGAGGACGCGCAGGGGGGTGCCCATGACGACTTGCGACACCAGTTCCGCCCCGTGGCGCGGCTCGGAGCGCATGCAGGCTACCGACACTGTCGGGAGCGCGTTGGAAAAATCAGCGCCCCGGGCACTGAAAAGTGCCGCCAGGGCGCTGAAAATCAGTAATGTCTTTCGCATTATTCGTTTATGGCCGCTTATTTGGCGGTGATTGAGGTAATTACCTTCTTGATGTCGTCGGCGAGCGCTTCGGCCTCCTCCATGGTGTGCGCCTCGGAGTAGATGCGGATGATAGGCTCGGTGTTCGACTTGCGCAGGTGGACCCACGACTGCGGGAAATCGATTTTCACGCCGTCGATGTCGGTAATCTTCTCGTCGGCGTAGATTCTCTTCATCTCGGAGAGAATCGCGTCGACGTCGATTTCCGGGGTAAGCTCGATTTTGTTCTTGGCGATCGCGTAGGGGGGATAGCCGGCCTTCAGCTCGCTGACCTTCTTCCCCTCCTTCGCCATAAGGGTCAGGAAGAGGGCGACCCCTACGAGAGCGTCACGGCCGTAGTGGGCGGCAGGATAGATTACTCCGCCGTTACCTTCGCCGCCGATGACGGCCCCGGTGCGCTTCATCTCGGCGACGACATTGACCTCCCCGACGGCGGCGGCGTAGTAGGCGCAGCCGCGGGCCTCGGTAACGTCGCGGAGTGCGCGGGAGCTGCTGAGGTTCGAGACGGTAGCCCCGGGGGTGTGGCGCAGAACGTAGTCGGCGACAGCGACGAGGGTGTATTCCTCGACGAACATCTCCCCGTTTTCCATCACGATCGCGAGGCGGTCAACGTCGGGGTCGACGACGAAGCCGACATCGGCGCGCCCTTCCTTCATAAGCGACGCGATCTGGGTGAGGTTTTCGGGAATCGGTTCGGGGGTATGGGCGAAATGGCCGGTAGGCTCGCAGTTAAGCTCGATTATGTTCTTGACCCCGAGAGCCTTGAGGAGCTGCGGGATAACGACGCCTCCTACGGAGTTGACGGCGTCGACGGCCACCGTGAAGTCCGCCTTGGCGATCGCTTCGCGGTCAACGAGGTCGAGGGCGAGCACCTGCTCGATATGGCGGCGGTTCCAGGTGTTGTTGCAGAGGATGGTTCCGAGGGCGTCGACGTCGGCGAAGGTAAAGTCGTCGGCCTCGGCGATGCGGAGCACCTCCTTACCCTGCGCGTCGTTGAGGAACTCGCCGTCCTGGTTGAGGAGCTTGAGGGCGTTCCACTGCTTGGGGTTGTGGGAGGCGGTTATTATGATGCCGCCGCAGGCGTTCTCGCCGACCACGGCTACCTCGGTTGTCGGGGTCGAGGCCGGGCCGATGTTCACGACGTCGAAGCCCATGGCCGAGAGGGTGGCCGTCACGAGGCTGTCGACCATCGGGCCGGAAATACGGGCGTCGCGGCCCACGACGATAGTGTTTGTACCCTTGGTTTCTGTCTTGCGGATAAAGGAGGCATAGGCGGCGGTGAACTTGACCACGTCAACCGGGCTGAGGCCCTCGCCGGGTCTGCCTCCGATTGTCCCGCGGATGCCGGAAATCGACTTGATAAGTGCCATAAATAAGGATAGAATAGATGTGTATGATGAATGATAGAGTGTTCAGCCGGAATCAGTTGCTCATCGCCCGGAAGTAGCGCACGTTGTACATGAACGGGATTACCTGGGCGATTTCGGAGGTCAGGCCGTACTGCGACTTGACTACCAGGTTGACCTCGCAGCCGAGGCCGAGCGAGGGGAACTGCAACGGCATCTGCAACGCCGAGCCCCACTGCGAGGAGGTCGACAGCGAGTAGTTGTTGAAGCGGAACGAGGCGGAGCCTACCGCCAGGTCGTCGGAGTTGCCCCATCCCCCCGCGTCATCGAGGGACCCCGTCTGCGCGAAGGCGTGGAGGTTGTAGCGGGTGAAGTAGAAATAGACGAGCTGGTCGTCCCGGACCCGCTCGGTGTTGTCGCCGGTCGAGAGCACCTGCATGTAGACCGATGCCTCCTCGTCGAGCTGGTAATACGGGGCGTCGGGCCCGACCTCGAACACGGAGTCGGCGGGCACGGAGGTGATCACGTGCTGTTTGGCGAGAAATATGTTTACCGATTTGGTCTCGTCGTTGAGAAGCTCGGAATAGCTCTTGCCGTCGTTGCAGGAGGGGAGCAGGAGAGCGGCGGCAGCGGTCGCGAGTGCGATAATTAAAGGTCTGATAGTCTTCATCCGCGGGTCTTTTACGGGTGGGTTCGGGGTTTATTTATGGTCGGGGAGATATTTGTCGTATTCGGGCATCAGCGCCTCGCAGCGGGCGACGCACTCTTCCAGGGAGCCGTAGAACTCCCCTCCGGCGGCGTTCTCGTGGCCTCCGCCGTTGAAATGCTCGGCGCACAGGACGTTGACCGGGAAGGGGCCCTTGCTCCGGGCGGATACCTTTATGTAGTCGGTCTCTTCGCGCAGGAAGAGCGAATACGTCACGTCGGGGCTGGTCAGCGGGCGGTTCACCAGGTCCTCGGTATCCCCCTTCTGATAATGGTAGCGGTTCAGCTCGTCGCGGGTCAGGGTGATGATCGCGGCGCGGTGTTCAGGATAGTAGGCGAGCTTCTGGTCCATCGCGTAGCCGTTGAGACGCAGGCGGTTGACCGAGTTGTTGAAATAGATACGCCTGTAAATCACGTCCTTGTCGATTCCGCGGCTTACCAGGTCGGCCACCGCCTCGTAGAGGGCCGGGTCGTTGGAGTTGTAGGAGAAGTTGCCGGTGTCGGTCATCATCCCGGTGAAGATACATTCGGCCGCCTCCCGGTCGATAAGGTCGGCCCGGCGGAGCTGGCTGAGAACCCGGTAGACGAGCATCGAGGTCGAGGATACTTCGGGGTGGGAGATTACGAGGTCGGGGAAGTCGGAGGGGTGGAGGTGGTGGTCGATCATCACTTTCGGAGCCTTCGACGCCAGGAGCGCCTTGGCCACCAGGTCGACGCGCTTCGGCTCGTTGTAGTCGAGGCAGAATATCAGGTCGGCGTCGTTGAGGAGCTTCGCGGCCTGGGCCTCGAAGCGGGAGAACACCGTTATCTCCTCGGCTCCCGTAAGGAATCCGAGGTATTTAGGGGGAGTGTCGGGCGTGAGTACCCTGACCCATTTCCCGGCGTTGCGGAGCGCCCGGCAGAGGCCGAGCGACGAGCCCATCGCGTCGCCGTCGGGCGACAGATGGCAGGTAATCACTATCTTGCGAGCCGGTTGCAACAACTGTTTCAGCCGGTCTATTTTTTCTGAGCTTATCAGTTTGTCCATTTATTCTTTGCGGATGGCGGTGCCGTTTGGCAATCAATCTGCAAAGATACGACATTGCGGGCTGATTTCCCGCAATGCCGTTGGTTTTTCGCGTTATTTAATGATTTAGGGTTCGCAAGTTTCAACTTGCTCGCCTTAAAAGGTGAATGGTAAAAGGTGAATGGTGAAAGGTTAAGGGTGAAGAGTGAAAGGTGAAGGAGATACTCTATCGACAATAGCGAATATCATCCATTTCCCGATAAGGGGGGGATTGGCCGGAGGCCATGAATTTTGTTAACCCCGGGCACCGCCCGGGGTAGGGTGCCGCTCCTCGGAGTTGCCCCGGAGGGGGTATACTCCGAACTAATCAGTACACCCCCTCCGGGGCAGCCCTCGCTCTGTACGACCACCCCGGGCGTTGCCCGGGGTTAACAAGATTCATGGCCTCCGGCCATAGCGCCGAGGGGGAACAGAGGATGCTATTTGACCGGCAAAAAGAGTATACTCATATTGAGTATCATCTTCACTCAGGCGAAGCCTGATTTTCACTTTTCACCTTGTTCACTTGAGGGTGCTATCAGAACGGTTCAGATGGGCCGTTATGATACGCCCTCGCTGTTATTTCGCTGCATCGGCTACCAGGGCGGTCCAGCCGCGCAGGCGCGTTTCGGTAAGCTCGGGATGGTTTACCTCGTCGAGCAGCAGGCCTACAGCCTCCAGGGCGTCGTCGGGCTTCGCCTTCGAGTGCTCGAACGTGTAGCCGATTGTGTCGTAAGGAGCGATGAACTTCGCGCCTGTTTCCTTGAGCCGGTCGTGGATTTCCCCGACACCCGAGCAGAAAGTGTCCTCCATCGTCTCGTCGCCGCAGCCGAAGAGCGCTACCTCCTTGTCCTCCAGGTCGAGAGCCTCGAGCCCGGCCAGGAAGTCGTACCAGTCCTCCTCCATCGAGCCGGAGCCCCAGGTCGAAGTGCCGAAAACCAGTATGTCGTAGTCGCCGACAGCCGAGGGGCGGGTGTCTTCGACGTTGTGTATGTCTTTGTCGGCGACTCCGAGGAGCGAAGCCACGCGGCGGGCGATCTTTTCAGTCGTGCCGGTTTCCGAACCGTAGAAAATCCCTATTTTTTTCATAACCGAGAATAGTTGAGTATTATCAGTAATAAAACACCGGGATGCCCCCCTGGGTTCAACCGTGGAAGCCGATAAGGACGACACAATGAGGGCGTATCGAAAATTTCGATACGCCCTCATTATTTCGTACCCGGATGGGAGGGTGATACGCCCTCTTAGTTCTTTTTGTGGTAGCCGTAGCCATACCCGTAGCCGTATCCGTAGCGGGAGCGGAGCGGGCCGAGGTGCGACTGGTCGGTGCCGTTGAGGATGATCGCCATGTTGTGGTAGCGCTGGTTGTCGTAGAACTCCTGGATGTGGGGCAGGATTTCGCGCTCGAGGACTCCGGCGCGGATGACGAAGACGGTCATGTCGGCGTGGCGGTTGATAATCTTCGCGTCGGCAACCACTTCTACCGGCGGGCAGTCGAGCAGGACGTAGTCATACTCCTGGCGAAGCTCGTCGAGCATGGCCTTAAGGCGCGGCGAATAGAGGAGTTCGACCGGGTTGGGAGGAAGTGCGCCGACGGGGAAGATGTCGACGTGGGTCTCGACGAGGTCTTTCTCCTTGAAGCGCTCGGGATGCTTAGGCGGCTCTACCGGGCGGCGCACTCTGATCTGGTCGACAGTAGCGTGGCCCGAAAGGTAGGCCGACATTCCTACCTGCGGGAGGTTGACGAATGTCGAGAGGGAGGCCTTGCGCAGGTCGAGGTCGACGATGGCAACCTTTTTCCCCTTGATTGCCAGCACGGTCGCGAGATTCATCGTTATGAAGGTCTTGCCGGAGCCGGGGTTGGCCGAGGTTATCATCAGCGTATGGGCGCCGGTGGATTCCGCGTCGGCCATAAGCTCGAGGTTCGTGCGGATTACGCGGAACGCCTCGTTGATAGTGTTGCCCGAGCCTTTGCGCACCATGATCACGCGCTGGTCCATCTCGTCGGGACGAGCGGGGCGCAGACGCTGGAGCCCCTTGCGGCGCTTGTAGCCCAGGGGTATCTCGCCTAAGAAGGGTACGGAGAGGTTTTCCAGGTCCTTGCGGCCGCGCACCTTCGTGTTGAAGGTCTCAACGAGCCAGATAAGGCCCATCGGTACCGCCAGCCCCATCAGGAAGGCTATCGCCAGCACGTTGCGCGAATTGGGCGACACGGGGGCGTCGGAGCCGGAGGGGGGAGTGATCACGCGGCTGTTATAGGCCGTAAACGCCTGGTTCAGCTCGTTTTCCTCGCGCTTCTGCAGCAGGTAGAGGTAGAGGCTCTCTTTGACCTTCTGCTGGCGCTCGACGCTGAGAAGGTAGCGGGCCTGGGTCGGGTTGGCGGCCAGGCGGGAGGATGCCAGCGCCTGGGAGGCCTCGGCGGCCCGTACCGAAGCGTTGAGGGTAACGATGTAGTTGTCAATCGATTGCAGAATGGCCTGGCGCATACCGTCGAGCTGGCTGTCGAGGTCGACGACGAGGGGGTTGTTGACCGACGAGTTCTCAACCAGGTTGTTGCGGTTGAGGAGCAGCTTGTTGTATTCCGTAATCTGGCTCTCGACAGAGAGGTTCTGCAGTCCGGCGTTGGCGGGAAGGACGTTGAACGAGTTGGCCGAGTTTGTCAGATAGTTGCGGATGTAGCGGGCCATCCCGAGGCGGTTGTTCAGGTCGAGAACTTCGTCGGACGCTTCCGAGGCGCGGGTGAAGTAGAGCTGCGACGCCTGCGACAGGTCGGGGACCATGTGGGTCGACTTGTAGGAGGATATGTCGGAGTCGACGTTGCCCAGCTCGTTCTCAATCACTGCCAGACGCTCCTTGATGAACTCCGCCGTGGAAAGGGATATGCGGTTCTTGTCGCGCACCCAGTTCTCGTTGTAGACCTCCGTCACGGTGTTCAGAAGGTCCTCGGCGCGGTTGATGTTGACATCCTTGCAGGTTATGTCGATGATGCGGGTGTCTTCGGGAATCTCCGTTGACAGCTCGCCGGTGTACCTCCCGACCGTGCTTTTGAGCGGGGCGCGGTAGACGTTGATGGGCAGGTCCTTGACAGCCGGAACCTCCGGCTTGATATAGGCCGGGTTGGGGGAGATGACGATTTTGCCGTTGGGGGTGGCGATCGTGTCGATGCGTGTGACCCCTTTCAGGCTGATAACCTTGTCGACCGGTACCTTCTTGCCGTCGGCGTCCTCCTCGGTGAAGTCGGAAAGGTCGACTGAGCCGTCGGTCTTGACCGTGACCGTCAGCGACCCGCTCTCGTTCTCCTTAAGGTCGGGGAAGGCGACTCTGACGGGGAGCGACGGGCCGTAGAGGTCCCAGTCGTGGAAACGCCCCGGAGTGGAGTAGTTGACGTCGAGCCCCAGGCGCTTCACGACCTCGTACATCACGGTCGGAGCGGTCATGGCGACCATCTCGTTGTTGAGATTGGAATAGGAGCGGAGGAATCCCATGTTGGAGAACTCGTTGCCGATGCTCCCGGCCCCGGCTCCGGAATCCTCGTCCTTGAGCAGGAGCTGTGTAGTGCGCTCGTAGACCTTGGGGGTGCTCAGCAGCTTGTAGCAGGCGAATCCCATGAAAACTACAAGGGAGATCGCGAACCAGTACCATCGCGAAAGACACATCCACAGAAGGTCCTTCATCGAGATTGACTGTTCGTTTGCCGTGTTGTTGTTATCCTCTTCTTTCACGGATGTATGTTTGTTCGTGTCGGGTGAAACGTTTTTACTTGATAATAAGCACGAGCACCGTCGTAAGGAACGACGCTACCGAAATCCAGAACGACGGGGTCAGGGGAGCGTTGCCGTTGGCGGTCGTGTTGCGCTTCTTCACATCGTTGGGAGCCACGTAGATAACGTCGTTCTGCTGTAGGTAGAAGACCGGGGAGCTCATTACCTGGTCCCCCTTGGTGAGGTCCAGCTCGTAGACCTTCTGGCGCCCGTTCTCGTTGCGCATCACCTTGACGTCGGTGCGCTTGCCGCTGATGGTGAGGTCGCCGGCGTCGGCCAGCGCGTCGAGCACCGTGTAGCGGTCGCGGTCGAAGGTCACGCGGCCAGGCTTGGTCACGTCCCCCATTACGAGCACAGAGTGGTTGAGGAAGTCGACAACGACGGTCGGGTCTTTCACGAGGTTCTGCCGGATAAGCTCGTTCTTGATGTATTCGGCTACCTCCTGGCGGCGCATTCCGCCGAGGTGGACCGTACCCAGCACCGGAAACTGGATGTCGCCGTACGCGTCAACCACGTACGAGGCCACTTCGTTGGCTCCCCCGCGCGAGTTGGTGATGGTTACTCCGGGGGTCGCGGTGCGTTGCTGCGGCATGTAGATGTTGAAAAGCGAAGCCAGCATCGGGTCCTTCGAGCTGACCAGGATGGAGAGCCGGTCGTCGGGCTGCACGGTGATGTCTACCGGGTTCGACATTTCAATCTGGCCTCCGTGGTGGGTGTCCTGGAAATATGTCACGTCTTTCGGCGTGTGGCACGACTGGAAGGAGAGGCCGGCGACGGCCAGCGCCACCCCTCCGAGGAGTCTGATAGCGGCTTTTCTTATGCGCATAACGGGATGTGGATAGGGTCTGATGATGGTGTCCAATGCTTAAACGTTGACTGGTTGCATATATTATATATTGCGGCTAACAATAGCCGTCGGTAATATTCAGCCGTTTCTGGCGGGCAGTGATGGCTTTCGTCAGGATGTAGTTGCCGACAACCCACAGCACCAGGTCTATCGACAGCACCACGAACGAGTTGACGTGGACCGACAGCCACAGGTCGAGCGCTATCAGGGCCGATGACGCCCCGAGGATTGTCAGCATCGCCGGGCGCTGGTGGAAGCCGATGGCCAGGAGTTTGTGGTGGATATGAACCTTGTCGGGCAGGAAGGGGCTCTTTCCGCGGATGATGCGGTGGAAGAACACGCGGACCACGTCCAGGCACGGTATCGCGAGAGGCGCGAAGGCGACCACTATTATGTCGCATCTGATGCCCTGAGCCCCGACTCCCTTGGTCATGGTTATGGCCAGGAAGGCGAGGATTATCCCGGTTGTCAGCGACCCGGTGTCCCCCATGAATATCTTTTTACCCATCGAGGGGTTGCCGAACACGTTGTAATAGAAGAACGGAACGAGGGTCCCGAGCCCTGCGAACGCCAGTATGGCGTAGAAGGGGCGACCCATGCTCAGGAACGCCATGCCGTAGAACGCCATGGCGATGCCGCTGAGGCCTGACGCCAGGCCGTCGATGCCGTCAATCAGGTTGACGGCGTTCGTTATGAACACTACGAAAAGCACCGTCAGACCCCACGAGAGTACAGCCGGCAGCTCGTATATCCCCATGAAGCCCTGAAGGTTGTCGAGACGCACTCCCGCCGCCGCGATGAATAGCCCCGCGAGAATCTGGGCGACGAATTTGGCGCGGTACTTGACCCCGATCAGGTCGTCGGCGATTCCGACAAGGTACATCATAATCAGGGCGCACAGCCCGAAGCATGACGGGAGGGTCGTCGGGCTGCACGACGCGAAATTGATGCCGTACGCCCCCTCGGCCTGGAAGAGCTTCCCCCCGGCGGTCATGACGATTGTCTCTACTCCGGCTACAAGCGCCATGGAGAAAAGAATCGCCGGCATGAAGGCGATACCCCCGAGCCGGGGCACCGCTGCCTTATGGATCTTTCGCTCGTCCGGCTCGTCGAAGAGCTTCTTGCGGAACGAGATAAGCAATATCTGAGGTATGATGATACCCGCGAGCGTCAGGCTGACCAGGAACACGCATACCGCGTCTAAAATCCAGTGCATAGCATTTTTCTGAGTGAGATTTCGCTTTTTCCTTGTAAGATGTTGCGACGCAACGGCATACACGGCGGCAATCCGCAATGTGTCATAACACTGTCATCGTCGCTGGTGTCCGAATGGAGCTGATTTGACCGCAAAGTTACGGCTTATTATCGTTATATACAAATGCTTGTCCTATAAAAGCCCCGGCGAAGACCCTCTCAGGAGGCCCGCAAGGCCGCTTCTCGGCGGCGCGGGTGCGTTGCCGGGGACGCCGATGATGCCAAAATCTCCACAACCCCGCACTCACTCCCCTCGGAGAATGTATCAAAATTCCGATACCCTCTCTGTTTGTACCCCGATGGGAGGGCGCTGTCAGAAGGCCGACCCTTTAAGCGCCAGCCCGGTCTTCTCCGACAGCCCGAACAGGAGGTTCATGCAGTGGACCCCGTTCCCGGCGGCTCCTTTCAGCAGATTGTCGATAACCGAGGTAATCTCCACCATCCCGTTCTCGTCGCGGCGTATGTGGAGGAGGCATTTGTTCGTGTTCGCCGCGTCGGCCAGCTCCGGCTCGCGGTCGATAAGGAACGTGAAGCTGTGGTCGTCATAAGCCTCGTTGAACACCCGGACAAGTTCCGACAGAGGCTGCGGGCAGTCGACGACAGCGGTGACCTTTATGCCGCGGGCAGCCACGCCGTCGCGGCTAAGCGATACCCGCGCCTCCCCCGCGAACGAGGGCTGCACGCTCCTCATCGCCTTCGTGATTTCGATTCCGGCGGTCTCGGCGTCAGGCCGGTTTTCGGCCGGAGCTACCGGGTCGCGGCGGGTCGACAGCTCGGTGAGGTTCCCTTCCGATGCCGCGGCCGCCCCGTTCTCGCGAACCGTCGACGCGAGCGACGCCTTTAATTCGATATCCCCGTAGAGCATCATGTTTTTCGCCAGGGGGAAGAGCGCCAGCTCAGCCGCCATGGCTACCTCCGAGGGGAGCGACGCACGTTTGGCTCCGCGGACCAGCGCCTTGCGGTTGTGCTCCGCCAGGCCGTAGACCATCTCGGCGCTCCCGTCGCGGAAAGCCCCGGTAAGGTCGATGACCCGCAGGTCAGGCGCATTTCCCGCGAGCTCCATGAACTGCCGCGCCTCCCACTGCTCTCCGCACAGGAACACGGCGTCGAGGGCTTCAGCGTCGGATGCCGAGGGGGCGCCGATGAAAGCCGCGTCGGTGTCCCCCTCGAGCCCGCGGTGCACGGCCGTCAGCTTCCGGCCCCCCTCCTGGGGCGATGACACCCACATAATCGTGACGTCGGGGTGGTTGACAAGTATTCTTATAAGCTCTCCGGCTGCCAGGGTATGGCCGCCAATGATGCCGGTTTTAATCATTACGGGGCGTTAGGTTTTGATTTCGGGCAAATTTAGCAATAATTCCGACAACATCCAAACACGCCTGCGGCTTTGAAATTTTAGGAGACTATAACAGGCTGAGGGATAGCCGTATGAGGCCGGTACGGCTCCCGGAACCGGATTTGTCGATGAAAAAAGTGGCTGAAAAATTTGCGCGGCTCGCGAAAACTCCCTACCTTTGCATCGCTTTTGGGAAACAACCCCCGCCCAATCAAAAGCAACAACACCATCGGGGTGTAGCTCAGCCCGGTTAGAGTACGCGTCTGGGGGGCGTGTGGTCGCTAGTTCGAATCTAGTCACCCCGACAACGTTATGGAAGCCATCCGGCTTCCATAACGTTTTTATTATGCTGAATCTCATCAGTATGTAGGGATGCGGCACGCCGCGTAAACGTAGAATCTTATGATATTGAAATGACGAGGCCCGCGGTTCTTTTACGAACCGCGGGCCTCGCTTTCTGTGAGTGGTAGCCGAAGTGGGACTCGAACCCACACAGCCGTAATGGCCAAAGGATTTTAAGTCCTTCGTGTCTACCATTCCACCATTCGGCCACTCTGTTGGCGGCTCTCTGCCGCCGGTGTCTTATCGCTTCCGTGCCGGTTTGGGGCGGTTAACGCACCCATTCCGAGCCGCAAGCGCTGCAAAATTACTCCTTTTTTCCCGCTCCCACAAATTTTAGCCCCTTTTTTCGCTATCAACGTCGCTCTCCGTCAGTCCGTCTATATACCGTGGACAAGTTTCATCCGGCTCATTTCTTTTTCTTCGGTAGAATTTTCTGCTCGTCGGATTTCAGCCGTCGCTCTACTTTTTTTACGTCCTCGGCAGGAGGCAATGCTTCCGGGCGGATGCCGCGGTCAAGCAACATGTTGCGGACTGCGCTGTTGTTATCGATATGCTCGCGCTCAAATACGACCTGACCGCGCAGGTCTTTCTGCTGAACGTTTACAGAGGTCATTTCGGCGGCAAGATCTTTGGCCTTTATTGCTATTGTGGAGAGAAAGTCGGCGAGAGGCCTTTTTTCAGGGGCTCCCACCCGGCGTTTCATCATGGCCGTATCAAGCCCGAACAACGCACGGTCGCCTTTGGCTCGTATAATAGCGAAGCCTTTGGAGTCAATGCCGCGTTCATAAAGCACTCCCGAAAGGGTGTGCTCGGTTTCGGCGAGTTTGGCTCGTGCCTGTACGCGCTCATAATCAAGTAGTCTTTGATGAACGATTTCGGCTCGGCGAGTCTGGACGGCAAAGTAATTCTGAGCAAAGGCAATCTCCGGCTTTCGCGGATCGCCGTTTTGCGCCACAAGATAGCAGGCGTAGCGCGTCAGCATAACGTCATCTATCTGTCGCTCAGCACCTGAGCCAAGGGTGACCATTTTCCCGGCGTCGGCAAAATGGTCTGAAGTTGATTCACCAGCATTGGCACACGCCTCCTTGGCACGGTTCAACGCGTCTTTGAAACGCTCCCACTTTGAATATCCAAGAATCGGATAAAGCTCTCGTGCGCTCCAACATTCAACCCCTTCATATTCGATGGAGATGGATTCAAAACTATTGAATAGTTCTTGGATTTCAGATGCTTTCATATTGGTATAAGAATAGTTAGACTTTGCGGACGACACCGATCCCTTTTTTGCCGTCGATGCCGATGAGGGGGGCGGAGGGGAGGCGCACCGCCCGCAGGGTCGGGCTCTCGTAGAAGGCTTCCTGGGCGTCCAGCCACGCGGTATCGAGCAGGTCGGGAGCGCCCGAGGGGGTGTCTGTACGCCGCGCCACGGTGTCGACGGTGAAGTAGCCGACACCGAAGGAGGTGAGGTTCTGGAAGAAGTGGGTGCCCTGCGAGGGTTCTATGCGGTAGCCGGGGAGGGCGGTCTCGACAATCAGTCTCGCCCCGGAGATGTCGGACCAGCGCACGGGGATGCCGAGGGCGTGGTCTGACGAGCCCCAGCGTCCCGGACCAATCAGTATGTATCCTTCCTCCGAGGCGAGCAGCTCGCGGTTGAGCCGCCCGACCTCCGCGGCGAGTTCGGGGTTGCGGACCGAGGAGAAGTTTTCCGGGCGGACGTAGACGACAACGCGGGCGTTGTCGGTCGTTCCGTGTCCCAGGGCGGAGTTGCTTCGCAGAATCAGCTCGTCGTCGTCCGCCTGCAGCACGGCGGGGTCAACGTCGTCCTTGCGGTCTATGATAGGTCGGATCTGGAGCCAGTAGATGCGGCCCGACAGTTCTCCGTCGGGCTGTATGTTTCCAGCGAACTCGATCTCTACCGGGCGCTGCATCGCATCCTGCCCGCGGGTAAGCATGAAATTCGCTGCGGCAGCCAGCGGAAACGCCTCGTCGCGAAGGATGTTGGCGAAAGTGACTACCTTGCGGCCCGCCCCGCGGTGTGAGTCGCGGAGCATCTGGTCCTGCATGTCGAACGTCGATACCAGCAGCCGGAGCGCGTCAGGGTTCCCGGCGAAGTCCTGCACGTTCTTCTTGACGAGGTTAAACGAGTCGTCGACCTCGAAGTCCCTCTCCCCCGGGTTCCTTACCTCGAGGGCGTAGAGCTGGCGCTGGGTGTCGCGGAGGGCAAGGTCCAGGGTGGAGGTCTGCAGCACTTTCCGAGGGTGCAGGGGGGAGAAGCGGAGCGCCAGTCCTCCGTCGACGATGTATTTGCCGAGCCCGACTGCGACCTCGACAACCCCGTCCTCTGCCCGTTCGTCGTTGATAGGGTAGTAGTTGAGCGAGCGCCCGACCCCTGAGAATGACGGGAAATAGTAGCCGTCGACCTCGCGCCCTACCACCTCCTGCAATATGACGGCCATCTTCTCCTGGTCGATCACGTTGGCGGTGGCGGTCATGTATGCCTTGCTCTCGGCGAAGAAAACCGAGGCGTAGACCCCCTTTATGGCATCGGTCAGGACGCGCATCATCCGTTCGGGGTCGTCGAGGCGGGGCACCATATAGGTGGAGTAGACCCCGGCGAAAGGCTGGTAATGGGAGTCCTCGAGAAGCGAGGAGCTGCGCACCGCCAGCGGCTTGTCTACGACCTCCAGGAGCGCCAGGAGGTCTTCGCGGACCCTCGTCGGCAGCTTCGCGGCCAGGAACGCCCGCAGAATCTCCTCGTCGGGCTTTTCGCTGAGGGCGAGGGGGTAAAGGTCGTTTTCGGCCATGAACTCGTCGAAGATGTCGGTGCAGAGCACTACCGTCCGCGGTATGGATATGGAGACCCCGTTGAAGTTGTCGCACTCGGGGTGCTTCTTTATTATGGAGTCGATGAACGCCAGGCCGCGCCCCTTCCCTCCGAGGGAGCCTTGCCCTATTCGGGCGAAGTTGGAGTAATGGTCGAAGCGGTCCTTGCGGAACTCGGCCACGACGCCCCGGTTCTTCATGCGGCGGTATTTCACTATGAGGTCGAAGAAGAGCTGCTTGACCGCCGGGGCCTCGTCGAGCGAGTTGGTGCGGTGGTCGCGGATGATGTCGGCGATGGGGAACATCGCGCGGGAGTAGAGCCAGCGCGAGATGTCGTTGCGGCGGGCGTGGTAGAGGAGGGTTTCGTCGGGAATCTCGAACAGGCGGCGCTGCATCTCGTTGATGGAGTGGAGGCGCATGATTTCGCGGCCGGTCGAGGGTTCGCGCATGACGAAGTCGCCGAATCCGAAATTGGCCATGATTTCCTTCCCGAGGTCCACGGGTAGCTTTTTCGAGGTCTTGTCGAGGAAGATTCCGCCGAACTCCCCGACCTTTTCGCGGTTGGCGGCTTCGGTCGACTCGACGATAATCGGCAGGTATGGGTCGCGGCGGCGCACCTCTTTCGCGAGGCGCAGTCCGGCCTGCGGGTCTTTCGCTCCCCCGCGGGCGAAGGATACGTCGGTAATCAGTCCGAGCATGCGGTCGCCGTACTTGTCATACAGCGCCAGTGCTTCCTCGTAGTCGCGGGCGAGAATCACCTTGGGGCGCCCGCGCATACGCAGCATCTTCTCGTGCTCGTTAAGGGCCTCGGTCGAGAACAGGAGGCTCTGTTTCAGCAGGAACTTGTATATGTGGGGGAGAATCGAGGAGTAGAAGCGCACCGAGTCCTCAACCAGGAGGATTACCTGCACCCCGACCTCCAGGACGTCGTTCTCGGCGTTCATCTTGTCCTCCAGAAGCTTGATGATTGCCAGCAGGAGGTCGACGTTGCCGAGCCAGGAGAAAACGTAGTCGATGCCCCCGAAGTCCTCGTCGGCAAGACGCCGCGAAACCTCCTTGGAGAAGGGGGTGAGCACCACGATAGGAATATCCGGGTAGATGGCCTTTATGTCCTTCGCCCCGGTGAATGTCTGCGAGATGTCCATGCCCGGCATGGCGATTACCAGGTCGAAGTTCTTGACGCGCATCTGCTCGAGAGCCTCGCTGATATGGTTGACCCGGGTTATGCGGGGGGGCGACGACAGGTTGAGGGCTACGTACTCGTTGTAGAGCTGTTCCTCCACTCGTCCGTCCTCCTCCATCATGAACGCGTCGTAGGGGGAGGCGACCAGCAGCACGTTGAACACGCGCCGCTGCATAAGGTCCTGGAATGCTGTGTCTTTTAGATAAAGCTGGCTTAGCGACTGCTCGTTCATCGTCGGATGCTGGGTGTTGTCAGAGTTGCTTTAGTGTGCTGATCGCGCGGAGCGGGTCGGAAGCTCCGAACACGTAGTTGCCGGCCACAACCGCGTCAGCCCCGGCCTCGGAGACCAAGGCCCCGGTGCGGTCGTTTATTCCGCCGTCGACTTCGATCAGGGCCCTGGAGCCGGAGCGGGAGATGAGTTCTTTGAGCTGCCGGATTTTCTCGGTCGTGTGGCCGATGAAGCTCTGCCCTCCGAAGCCCGGGTTGACCGACATAAGGAGCACCATGTCGAGGTCCTGGATGATGTCTTCGAGCATCACTACCGGTGTGGAGGGGTTGAGGGTTACGGCGGCCTTCATCCCGGAGTCCTTGATTGCCGTAACCGCGCGGTGGAGGTGGACGCACGCCTCCTGGTGGATGTTCATTATCGCCGCCCCGCAGTCGCGGACCTGGCTGATGTAGTTCTGCGGGTTCTCGATCATCAGGTGTACGTCCATCGGTTTGCGCAGAATGGGCGCTATGGCTTTCATAACCGGGAAGCCGAACGAGATGTTGGGCACGAATACCCCGTCCATGACATCGATATGCAGCCAGTCGGCTTCCGAGGAATTTATTATTTCGACCTCCTCACCCAGGCGGGTGAAGTCGGCCGACAGGAGAGAGGGGGCGACTATCATCGCTGGCCTCCTTTCTTTGTGCGAAGGGCGTTCCATATTATATATAAGAGGCAGAGGGCGAGCAGTACGATCCCGCCGATTGTGAAGTAGCCGTTGTATTTTTCGATTGTGGCGAACAGCGCGTCGGCCGGAACGCTCTTGCCGAGCCAGTAGCCGAGTCCCGCGAGGATGCAGTTCCATACCCCGGCTCCGAGGGCGGTGAAGATGGTAAAGGCCCCCAGGTTCATGCGGGCGAGGCCGGCAGGGATGGAAATAAGCTGGCGCACGGCCGGAATCAGGCGTCCGATGAAGGTGGATATGGCTCCGTGCTGGTCGAAATATTTCTCGGCCTTCTCGACCTTGGCCTGGTCAATCAGGCACGCGTGGCCGAACCGGCTGTTGGCGAAGGCGTAGACGATAGGGCGCCCGAGCCACAGCGACAGGAAATAGTTGACAAGCGCTCCGACCACGGCTCCGGCTGTCGCTACCAGCACGATGAGCGCTATGTTCATGTCGCCACGCTGCACCGCGATGTATGCCGCGGGAGGCACGACTACTTCCGACGGGAACGGCAGGAACGAGCTTTCGATAACCATAAACCAGAATACCAGCCAGTAACCGGCGTTCTCATAAAAATATTGGAAGAGGTATTGGGCCGAAAACCAGTCGGAAACCGAGAGATTGATCAGATTCTCTATCATAAGTTGTGTCTGTTGGTGCGTATTTAATAAAAGTGATGACGCGTCGCGAAGTTACAAACTTTTTCGGGCTTTGGGGGGATGAATACCCCCTTTTTATCGAAATCTATAACAATCGGAAGGGGAAAAGCGTTTGGAGTAGTATCTCAGGGGCGATGCCCCGTAAAACTCATCACGTTGGTTATGAAGCTACGTTTACAGAAATCGCCGTCGGTCCGATGCGTGTCGGCAATGGGGTTGCTCGTTACCCTCGGCATCGTCTTTGGCGACATTGGGACATCTCCCCTTTATGTGATGAAGGCGGTAGTGGGGGCCAATCCCGGTTTCGATGCCGACTACATAATCGGCGCGGTTTCGTGCGTCATATGGACACTCACGCTTCAGACCACCCTTAAATATGTCGTAATCGCCCTGCGGGCCGACAACAAGGGGGAGGGTGGAATCCTGGCGCTCTATTCCCTGCTGCGGCGCGGAGGACCGAAATGGCTCTATGCCGTGGCGGCGGTAGGGGCGGCCGCGCTTGTCGCCGACGGGGTGATAACCCCCGCTGTCACCGTAACTTCGGCTGTCGAGGGGCTGCGCGCGGTCAACGCGTCTCTGCCTGTGGTTCCCCTGGTGGTCGCGGTTATCTCGGTGATATTCCTTATGCAGCGGGCGGGGACGGGGAGTATCGGCCGTCTGTTCGGCCCGTATATGCTCTGCTGGTTCCTGATGCTCGGGATTGTCGGAGCGGCCGCGATTGGGAGCTTCCCGTCGGTGCTCAAGGCGTTCAATCCCTGGTATGCGGTAAGGGTGCTCGTCGATTATCCGGGGTGGTTTCTCGTTCTCGGGGCGGTGTTCCTCTGTACTACCGGTGCCGAGGCTCTGTATTCAGATCTGGGTCACTGCGGGCGCGGGAACATTACCGTAAGCTGGCTGTTCGTCAAGTGCATGCTGATTCTCAACTATCTGGGGCAGGGCGCCTGGATTGTGTCGTCCGGGGGAGAGGTGATGGACGCTAACCCGTTCTACGCGATCATGCCGGGATGGTTCCTCCTCCCGGGAATCATTATGTCGGCCATGGCGGCGGTGATTGCCAGCCAGGCGCTGCTCAGCGGTTCCTTCACGATTTTCAGCGAGGCGATGGGGCTTGACTTCTGGCCCCGGATGCGCATACGCCACACTTCGGAGCACAGGGGGCAGTTGTATGTTCCGGCGGTAAACTGGGCGCTGTATATCGGGTGCGTGGCCACGGTGCTGCTGTTCCGCTCGTCGTCGCGGATGGAGGCGGCCTATGGCCTGGCGATTACGATTGCGATGCTCATGACGACGGTGCTGCTGGCGTTCTACCTCCGCGGCAGGGGCACCGCCGGGTGGTTGGTAACCCTGTTCGTTTGCTTTTTCGGGGCGCTTGAGGGATGCTTCCTCGCGGCCAATATGTTCAAGTTCACCCACGGCGGATGGTTCACGATTCTTATCGCCGGGGCGGTCTGCGCCGTGATGATCGGATGGCGCAAGGCGTTCAGGGTCCGGCAGTCGCTGCTGGAATATGGTAAGCTGGCTGATTATGCCGGTATAATATCGGATCTCAAGGCAGACCGCGAGATTCCGAAATACGCCTCGAACTTGGTATATCTTTCTTCTGCTCCCGACGACGGGACGGTCGAAAGCAAGATTGTCTATTCTATTGTGAACAAGCGCCCTAAGCGGGCCGACCAATACTGGATGGTCCATATCGACCATACTGATGCCCCTGACACGCTGGAGTATGCCGTCGATGAGGTTGTGCCGGAAACATTGTTTGATGTCCGTATGCGTATCGGTTTCCGCGTCGAGCCGCAGGTAACGGTATATCTGCGCCAGATTGTCGAGGACCTGGTCGCCGGTGGGCGTTTCAATCTGACGAGCGGCTACCCCTCGTTACGGCGCCGCGGGATTCCGGGCGACTTCCATTTCATTGTGATCCACCGGGTTTTCTCTCCGTCGAGCAACTGCCCTCCCTCGACGAGGCGACTGATGAGGCTCCACAGCTTTCTCCTCCGTATCGGGCTTCCGCCGGAGAAAGCCTATGGCCTGGATACCAGTATTGTGAGCCGGGAGGTGGTGCCCCTGGTGATTAACACTGCTCCCGGGCGTCGGATACGCCCCGTAGGGAGGTGACATAGGGATTCCTGTCGGCGCCCTCCTCGGGTTTGACGTTTTGCGGATTTAGAGCTTGTTTAATAATGGATGTTACAGACAGGGTCGCATAGCTTGAGTCGGATTTCGTCATGTGACGAAGGAGTGTACTTGATGTACACGACTGAGGAACAGGGCGAAATACGGCCAAGCTATGCGAGACAAGAAGTAACTTTATACCGGCCAGCTCTCTGCAAAGCATTAAAATTTACAATGAATATTGACGATATGGAGAAAGTTACTTCCGCCCGGCCATTCGTCGGCATCTTTTCACTTGCTCTTCGGTTGTTATGGAACCCCATAACTCCCTCATCACAAGCAAAAATCTGCTCGACGACTGACCGCCCTGTCTGCAACATTCATTATTAAACAAGCTCTTAAATTATTATGGCCGTCCGGTTAAACAAACATCGTTTTTGTTTGTCTATATATTATAAGTGTTTTTAACTTTTTAATTGTTTATGAGAAAGTATATCGCTGAGTGCGTCGGAACGATGTTCCTCGTGCTCCTGGCCTGCGGAAGCGCCGTGCTTGCCGGGCCCGTGATTGGTGGTCTCGGCATCGGGTTGTGCTTCGGCCTGGTGCTCCTGTGCCTGGTTTACTGTATCGGCAATATTTCGGGTTGCCATGTCAATCCCGCCGTGTCGTTCGCGATGTTCCTCAGCGGAAAAATGCGCTTCGGGGAGATGTGCGGCTATGTAGTCGCCCAGCTTGTCGGAGCCGCGATCGGCGCGGGATTCCTTTACTGGTTCGTGGAGATGACTCCCGGCTTTAACTTCGGCGGCACAACGGCCGCCTACGGTGCCCACGGGGCGTGTGACCTTGCGACCAACGTCGTACAGGTAGGCGCGTCGGGCGGAATGGCGCTCCTCGCCGAATGTCTGCTGACCTTCTTCTTCGTCATGGTGGTGCTCGGGGCTACCGACAGCAAGCTCGGTTTCGGCAAATTCGCCGGCATCGCGATCGGCCTGGCTCTCGGCCTGGTGAACATTGTCGGTATCCCTGTCGACAACTGCTCTGTTAATCCTGCCCGCAGCTTCGGCCCGGCGCTCTGGTGCCCCGAGGCATGGCCTGATTTCTGGATTATGGTGGTTGGCCCGCTGGTCGGCGCTGTCCTGGCCGCCCTTTGCTGGAAGGTTCTCTCCGGCTACCGCTCCGCCGACAGCATCGAATAACCGATGGCGTGATGTCCTATAAATATAATAATAGCCGGATTCCGAACAGTTTCCGTTCGGAATCCGGCTATCTTGTGTCAGATAAAGGTTGGTGTTTTCAGACCGCCAGGGAGCCGACGCGCTCCGTGTCGCGCTGTATGTACTGGCGTATGATCGTGTAGATTACCTTTTCCATTGGTGTGAGGCCGTTGTCGCGCTGCAGGCCCAGAAGCATTTCCCCCGCCAGGGCGCAGACGATAGAAAGACGTTCCTGTTCGGGAAGGGAGTTGATTGTGTTGAGAACGTTTGGCGTGATTACGAAACCGTTGTTCATAGGAGTGAGTTTTTGTGGTGGATGAAAGATTATGCGGCAAATTTACGTCGTAGGCTGGGCAAGATGTTTGCCCGCCTTTGTTTAAAAACGCTAATTGTTCCCTCTTCCCTCAGGCGGAAGGGTTCTGTTAACGAAAAAATCTCTACCTTTGTGATTGAAATAGCTGTCTCCGTAGTTCAATGGATAGAATTTTGGATTCCGGTTCCAACGATTGGGGTTCGACTCCCCACGGGGATACAATATAGAAATGAGGGTGTATCAAATTCTGATACACCCTCTTTCTGTACCCGGATGGGAGTGGAGAGGGTTCAGTCGCTCCCCAGGGCGCGTATCGCGTCGTCGAGCGAGGTGTCCTTGTCGAGGTTCATCATCCGGCGGAGACGCCACCGGGCCTGTTTGACAGACTCCGGGCGGATTACAAGGAGCCGGGCTATGCGGTTGTTGTCAAGCCCCATGTATATGAAGGTGGCGAGCTTGACGTAGCTGTCGGCCAGTCCGGGATACGCGCCAAGCAGCTTGTTGACGAACACCGGGTAGATCTGCACGAACTGCTGCTGGAACGATTTCCAGTCCTCATCGCCCGAAAGGTGGGTCTGGATGGTGTTTTGCAGGCGCCGGGCTTCCGCGGCTCCGATTGAGTTCTCTTTCCGCATTTTTTCGATTTCGGTGTTCAGGAAGTTGAAGAGGTTGTCCTTCTCCTCGACTACCAGCATCATCGCCAGGAGGGAGCGGCGGCTTTTCTCCATCTCGAGACGGCTGTCGCGGGAGGCCATCTCGTGGCGCTTCTGTCTCCTGTACAGCATGAAATATACGACTCCGGCCACTGCCAGGACGGCGAATATCGCGCCTAAGAAATAGAACCGCGTGTTTTGGGCGCTCTCCCTCTCCCGGCTCATGACTTCGGCCACCTCCCGGAGGTTGGCGATGCGCAGCACCTCCGACTGCTGCATCCTGGCATAGTCGGAGTCGGAATACTCGATATACCGTTTCTGGTAGCGCAGCGCGCTGTCAATCTGGCCGCCGCGTTCCATCGCATCGGCGTAGACCTGCATGATCATGCTCTTGTGGGCGAAGTTGTCGACATAGTTTATGTTGTTGATCGCGAGGCGGCTGTACGCCACGGCGCTGTCCTGCTCCCCGATGTCGTGGAAGTGCTCGCTCAGCAGCGCCTCGTAAAGGCCCTGCAGGTCGCGGCGGTTGTCGTTCCCGGCTACGCCGCTGTAAGCCTTGCGGAGGTATGAAAGGTCATGGGTATATACGTACAGATTGCGAAGCACGAGGTTGTACGCCCCGTCGTCGGCCTTGATTTCCGGCGAATCGAGCAGTTCGCGCAGCAGTTCGATTCCCTTTTCCCGGTTCCCTTTGCGGAAATGGATGCTCGCTATGTTGATTTTGTTCTTGGCGACGCGCTTGTCGAACCCGAGCGAGCGGTTTATGTCGTCGGCCTGCTCCATGTACCGCAGGCTTTTGTCGTAGTCGCCGAGGTTCAGAAGGGTAATCGCGAGGTTGATGTACATTGTGGCCGTCATCGGTTTGTCGCCGATTCCGGCATAGAAGCGCGCCTCCTCGTCGATTTCGCGGTATGATTCAGCCCCTATTGAGTGGCTGTACTGGCGCACCAGCCCCCGCAGCCGGAAGAAGTCATAGGGTGTCCTGGCAGAGTCTACCATCTCTATCCCGCGCGATACGACGCTCAGGGCCGAGTCGGTCTCTCCCATTCGGTTGAGGAGCTGCCCGCGCCAGTATAGCCCGCGGGCAACAGCGAGAGAGTCGCCCGATACCGCTGCCGCCGATTCGAGCCGACCGACAGCCTCCTCGAGAGAGTCGAGGGGGTGGTAGTCGTAAAACCCGTGTTCAAGCGCGAGGGTCAGGGAATCGACATCATCCGACAGCTCGGTCCATCTGTACGGGGCTATTTTTCCCGACCCGGAACCGCAGGAGGCGCACAGCAGCAACGCTGACGCGAGGAGTATTGATAGAAGCGTTTTCACGCCCAAATTTACTAAAAAAGAGTTATTAGTTCCAAAAAATATCCCAGTAGACCATCAGTAGACCGCTTATTTTTGCGTTTTCGGCTTATATTCGCTCAATTTGCGAAAAAGCTATGTCAGACCAACATTATTTTATATGAAGAAATTCTATCTCTTGTTAACGCTCGCGGTTTTAGGCGGCGCGGCTGCCGGAGCGCAGGAAGCCTCGTACGACCATCCGATCGGTTTGCGCTACATCGGCACGATAGACGATCCGGACCCGCAGCCCGTCTGCAGTTTCACCACCCGCAACCCGATAAACGAAGGGGCTTTCCTTTGGGCCCCCGCGGGAAGCACCGTGAAGTACCGCGACACTTCCTCCGGCGCTCCGAGGTCCTGGATGTGGGAAACTACAGGCGGCGAGCTCGCCAGCCCGACGTCCCAGGACGCGCTCATTACATATAAGGCTCCCGGGACGTATGACTTCCCGCGTCTGACGGTAGGGTATGAGGGCGGAAACTCCGTAGCTGCCCCGGCCTATAAGCTGAAAGTCGGCGGAGTCGCCGAGCTCTGTCACGCGGACACCCGCGAGTGGACCCAGACTTACGCCCTCGGGGTGAATATGTACGACCAGGCCAACGGAGCGGAGAGAGGCTCGCTCGGAGGCACGAACTCGCTCGGCATAATCGGGGTGGGTAATCTGTATATGCTTTCGGTAGAGGAAGGATTCCTCGACGGGGTGAACGTTTACTTCCACCACAAGCCGACGCGCTACAAGGAGGGTGCGAAGATCGGTGTCCGCGTATGGATGGCGAACATCGGCGAAACCGACGTGCAGCTCGCTTCTATTCCCATCGAGGGGGACGTGATTCCCTTCGAGAATTTCAAAGGCACCGAGGACGGGGCGTGGGTCCCGGTCTCCGGGGGAGCAGTCGCCCAGATGAAATGCTCGTCGCCGGTCGACCTCTTCGGAAAGCCCTTTATATTTATAGATGTGTACGGGTGGAGCAATGACCCGGCGACCGAGGACCTGCAGATGCTGATGGACGTTATGCCCAACGTGCAGATGCAGCCCGAGCATGCCCAGAACCTCCTCGCCCATAACTCGTTCGTGCGCCTCGAAGCTGAGGACGACTATCTGCGCCCGGTAAGCTATTTCGGCGGCAATTACGGCAGCTTTATGATTTGCCCCGTCGTGCGCGGAGGGGAGACTCCGCTTGTCTCCGTTGCCGTGACTGAGGCCGACGCTGACTCCCGCCTCGGATGCGTAGTCGAGGGTGGCTCCGTCAGGCTGACCGGTGCCGACGGAGGTTTCTCGGTGTTCAATCTCTCAGGTTCTCTCTGTATTTCCGGCGAAATCAGCGGCGGGTCGGCGGAGTTCGACGGCTCGGCCCTCGCTCCGGGTGTCTACATCGTCAGCACCGCAGCCGGGCAGAGCGCCAAATTCGTGAAAATCTAAGTAACTGGTCGAAATTATTTTAATATTTATCCGAGGAAAATTTTTAGAAGATTTTTCTCGAAGAAGAAGGAGTG